>CESW01055954.1_pt1 | contig 17517 bp, 19 predicted proteins | sample 531171 | NCBI WGS metagenome assembly CESW01 (sample SAMEA2621859, study PRJEB7988) | marine metagenome | biome: marine biome (ENVO:00000447); feature: surface water layer (ENVO:00002042); material: "saline water (ENVO:00002010), including plankton (ENVO:xxxxxxxx)" | depth 5 m
GGCGCAGCGATTTATGCTTCACCCCTAGCTTTCATCATTATGTTGGCACCCTTGGGATTTATGATTGCTTTAAGTGTAGGTATACATAAGATGAAAGAGTCAACTGTTCAGATACTCTTTTGGACTTTTGCAGGAACAATGGGATTATCACTATCTTCTATCTTTATTCAGTATACTGGTCAATCTGTAGCTAGAGTCTTTTTTATCACCTCTGGTGCTTTTGGAGCCTTGAGCTTGTATGGATACACAACAAAAAAAGATTTATCAGGTTGGGGCTCATTTTTATTTATGGGTCTGATCGGTATTTTGATAGCATCAATTGTTAACATATTTATGGCAAGTACAGCATTGCAATTTGCAATTTCTGTAATTGGCGTATTAGTGTTCGCTGGTTTAACCGCGTATGATACTCAGCAAATAAAAAATATGTATTTTGATGGAACAGGTAACGAAGGCAAAAAAGCCATTATGGGATCATTAAGATTGTACCTAGACTTTATAAACCTTTTTATCATGTTACTACAACTGTTCGGTCAACGACGTTAATATTTATGGGACTAATTCTCTTGATTAGTCCCTACGCTCGTGAAAAAATTTTATTTATCACTAGTTATAATCTTTCTATTTGGCAGCCCGTTGCTCTCCAAACCTCTAAACATCAATTTTAATGTTTACCGTAACGATACAAAAATCGGCTATCATAAGCTCACTTTTAGTAAATCTGGTCTCGAACTGAATGTTCTGATAGAGATAGAATTTTTTGTAAAATTCCTTGGCATTAACTTTTATAGTTATAAACACATCAACAGGGAAAAGTGGAAGAATAACAGAATGATTTCCATTGAATCATCGACAAATATAAATGGTAAGGATTTAAATTGTAAAGTTGATGATCCAGAGTCATCAGTTATTCCATCGAGTTATTGGAATTATTTATTAGTAAAAAATCAGAATGTTAAACAAATGTTAAATACTCAGGACTGTAGTATTATAGACATTCAAATTAGAAAAGTAGGTAGAGAGAAAATTTACAATAACTTTTTAGTCGCAGATCATTTTAAAATATCAGGTAAAGAGATTACCGGAGAAATAGTAGATATAGATATTTGGTATAATTTAAAAAAAGAATGGGTAAAGATGATCTTCAAAAAAGATGACAGTAAAATTGAATATTTTTTAGAGGAATATGATGATTACAAATAAAAGGATCGCCTGGATTACTGGTGGAGGCACAGGAATTGGAAAAGAGTTGGCAATACTGCTAGCAAAAAAAAATTGGTTGGTGGTTATTAGCGGAAGGAGATTAGAAAAATTACGTGAGGTGGAAAATCATGATAAAGAAAATATTAAGTCAGTTAAGCTTGACATAACAAATATTTCGGAATGTAAGTTAGCTATCGAAAAAATTGTGAAAAAGTTTGGCTATATCGATCTAGCAGTTTTAAATGCTGCCTCGTACAGTCCAGGAAAGATTGATTTTAATGCAATTTCAAAAATTAATGGAGTGATTGAAGTAAATCTTATGGGTCAAATAAACTGTATTAGTGCAATCTTACCATTTATGAGAAAAAAAAAGTCAGGCCATATATTAGTTGTATCATCTCCCGCCGGATTTCGTGGTTTACCTAATGCAGGTCCCTATGGAATAACAAAGTCTGCCTTGACATTCTTAGCAGAAACTCTATTTTTTGAACTTTCACAATATTCTATCAAGGTTCAGGTTTTGCATCCAGGGTTTGTTGACACTCCAATGACAAAAAAGAATAAGTTTTATATGCCTTTTATAATCTCCTCCAAAGAAGCTGCAAAAAGGATTGAAAAAAAATTACAGTCAAATAATTTTGAAATTTGTTTTCCTAAAAAATTGATTATTCCATTGAAAATACTTAGCTTGCTACCATACAAACTGTACTTTTTTTTTCTTAAAAAGATATTGTAGGAGTTTAAGATGATTGTAGAAAAATATCTAAAATGTTGGGAAAATGTAAATTCTAATAATGTTTCTAAATTATTTAATTGTTTACATGATAATTTTTATTTTATAGATCCATTCGTAGAGATACATAATAAAAAAGAATTTGAGGGACACTTACAGCATACGTTAAGAAAATACAAAAAATTACAATTTGATATTCTTTTAAGTTTAAGAAAAAAAAACACATACATAATAAAATGGAAAATGACTCTAGAAAACAAAAAATTTAAACCATTTTGCGGTATAAGTGAAATAGTCATGGAAAATAATTTAATTAAAAGTCATGTTGACTTTTGGGATCCAATGAGAAACATATACCAAAACATACCGGTATTAGGAAAAGTTTTGAAATTATTAACTTAATTTAGAGCTTCACAAAAGTAATTGTAACAACACCTAAATTGATACCAAATTTGCTAATTTCTGCTCTGTTGATCAGTACTCCTCTTTCATGCAAAAACATCCAGTCATCAAATTTTACTTTAATTTTGTTGCCCTTAATTTCCAGCATTAAATCATAAGACCAATTCAATGCATTTCCGGAAGAAAAACCATTTGCTTGCCCTACAACGTCACCAGCTTCACCAACATATGAATTATGTGACATTTTTTCAATTTTCCATATTCGTTTTTGTTTTTCACCGTCGTCATATAAGAAATCTTCATCTAGTGTAAGAATTTTTCCGTCCCATTTTCCATCTATATTTACCTCAAAACTTCTTTGAAGATTCCCAAATCTGTCATGAAAGTATCCCCAAGCAACAGTCTTTCCACCAAAGTATTCTTCGAGGATTAATGTAGGCTTATTATTTACAAATTTTTGAACATCCATTTTAGCTGTACATGATGAAGTTAATAATACAAGAATAATAAAAATTATATTTTTCACATTTTTAATATAATAGTTTAAATTTTAGTCATAAAGGTTTTTTGTATTTTCTTTACATTATCTTTAGTGACCGAATAGGAATTTAAAAAATAACATGCCAGAAATTTTAAGAATATTGGAAAACCTGCATATAATATAGTTATTGCTTGCTTACTGTTCTGACTGGGTCCACTAGGTTCCTGCAATCCCAATTTATCTAGTATTGTAAAAGATATAATGCTTGAAATTGCGAAGGCTAATTTGCTAATTAGGGTTAATAATGAAAAAAGTAATCCAGATATGTCTTGATTGAAATGTCTTTTATGATGATCATTCAGATCAGATAACATTGATGGTGGCAAGGCTAAGTCAGCTCCTAAACATAGTCCAGTTAAGCTTGCTATAAGAATGAAATAAGTAATATCTCCTTCATTCAATAGAAAAATAAAAATAAAAAAGAAAGCTGATAATGATAATGATAGCATCCAAATTATTTTTTTATCAATATATCTTCCTAAATATACCCAAATTGGTATACCTAAAATTGCGGATACGAAGTAATACAATAAAACTATTTCTCTAATTTCCTCGTTGCCTCCAATGACATAAGTTAAATAAAATACAAAAAGAATCATTGGAAAAACATTTGCTAGACTATTTATAAACCAGACAAGTATAAACTTTAGGAATACAAAATTTTTAACAATTGACCTGAAATTAACTTTTTCCTTATTAATTAGAACTCTATTAGGCTCTTTTAGAAAAAGGCAATATAATGTAAGACTAATAAAACCTGAAACTATAGCCAAGAAAGTTATCATTTCTTCTAAAGTGTAATCAAAGTCCAAAATGAAAGGGAGTGATACAGAAGTGGTGAGAGCCAGTAAAACAAAAAACTCTCTAACAGCACTAAGTTTGGTTCTTTCTTCATATTCAGTCACCAAATCATAACCGAATGAGAGATATGGAACCTGAAACATAGTCCATCCTATATAAAGACATGAGATACAAATCAAAAGGTAGAAAAAGTTAGGATTTATCAAAGGAAGAAATAAAGAATAAAGTGAGAGACCACTAAGAATACCTCCAACAACTATCCAAATTTTTCTTTTGAGAAATCCCTTATCTGTAATCCAACCCATCAAAGGATCGGACATAATATCTAAAATCTTACCAAAGAAAATAGCTATCCCTATAGATACAATAGATAAAGAATATTTTTCAGCATACAGGGCTGGTAAAAGTATCATAACAGGAAAGGTTGGTATTGCAAAGGTGAAGGCAGGTAGACAGTAAATTAGAATTTTCATAAAATTATTATTCACGAGCAATTAAAAATTGACCTACATTAATATTTCCTGATCTAAATCCACCTTCACAATATGACAAATAGTACTCCCAAAGTCTCTTAAAGTTGAGATCAAATCCGGACTTCATAATTTCATCCCATGAATCATTAAAAGAGTTTTTCCATTCATATAATGTTTTTGCATAATGTTTACCGAACAATTTTTTTTTATAAATCTTAAGGCCGGATAGAGCTGCAAACTTATTTAACTGATTGATAGACGGTAGCATACCCCCTGGAAAAATATATGTCTGTATAAAATCTGGAAACTTCCTGTAAGTTTGAAAATAACGTTCCTCTATTGTAATAGTTTGCAACCCGACTTTTCCATTTTCTTTTAGGTTTTTTTTTAAAACTTCAAAATAGGTAGACCAGTATTTTTCGCCAACCGCTTCAAACATTTCAATTGATAATATTTTGTCAAATTTCCCCTTTACGTCTCTGTAATCAATAAGTCGAACACTTATTTTTTCATTCAAACCCTCCGAAAATACTTTGTTTTTTACTAGCTCAAATTGTTTTTTTGAAATTGTAATTGCTGTAACATTATTACCCATAGATTTAGCCAGGTAAATCGATAGACCACCCCACCCACAACCAATTTCTAACACCCTGTCTTTTGCAGTAATGTTACAAAGTTTACAGAGGTTTTCATATTTATGCATTTGAGCATCGTATAGATTTTGTTTTTTATTTTTAAATAAAGCAGAGGAATAGGTCATAGATCTATCTAACCATTTACTGTAAAAATCATTGCCAAGATCATAATGAAAAGAAATATTTTTCTGAGATCTATTTTTTGTGTTAGAGTTCAAAAAATGTTTTATTCTGTAAAACATTATTATAAACCACTTCCCTCTAACAAATTTGGAGAAATCGTGAAAGTTTTTCGCGCCCCACTCAAGAAAGGCAGTCAAATCGTCAGTTGACCACAAATTATTTACATAACTCTCTGCCCAACCAGTATCACCTTTAAGAAAAAAATTACGAATACATTCGAGGTCTTTAATAATTATTTCTGCACAAGGACCATGTGTATTTGATTCTTTTTTAAATAATAGGTTTTCGCGAAACTTTACTCTAATACTTCCGTGTTTAGCCTGCGAAAGAACGGAGAAAAATAACTTCAATAATTTATCATTGTTACTTAAAAGTTTTTTCACTACTTTCACCATCAAAAAAATTTTTAGGAGGGTTCGGCTTATTTATATACATTGCACCTTTTAACCGCAATTTCAATGCTTGAATATGGATTCCTAGAGTAACTAAAATATTTTGAAAAATTTTTCTCAGAAAAACTAGTACTAATTTTCTATCTGTTAATTTATACCTTCTTCCAATGAAACTTGCAGAAAAGTGTTTTTCCCCATCAATCAGATATAATATTTTTAGATTTACAGTTTTTTTGTTCAAAATGAAAAAGAAATGATAATCTCCCTTAATTTCGAAAAATGGTGATACATGAAAAACTTTTTTTTTTTTTATGTTTTCTTTAATTTTTTCAAGATTGACAAGGTAAGCATGTTTTTCACCAAATGTATTACTTACTTCAAAGATAATAGCTTTTTGATTTTTTTTACTATCAAAGCATACAAAAACAGAAATTGGGTTAAAAACGTAATTAGCAATTCTTGGTAAAGATAGCAGTTTTATATGACTAATATTTGAAACGTTATGTTTAGAAAGTTCAAGCGATATGTAATCTGCTAGTTTCTGAGTTTTCACTCTTTTATTTGATCCATAGTCTTGTTCAAAAATACTAAATAGCGAAAGAGAGTTAAATTTGAATAACCTTAGTTTTTTTGGTTTTTTTAAATCAATCCAAATGTAAGCAAGCTTATAAGTGAAAGAGTGATAAAAAGGAATAAATCTCTGATGAGAAACTGTTCCCTCAAATATACAATCATCTAAAAACTCTATTCTTGCCATGGTTTTTTTATCTTTGAGATTCCCTTGGCAACATTTAAACCAGTTTTAAGACCGTCTTCATGAAATCCATTTCCAAGATACGCACCACAAAAATATATTCTATTATTTTTTACAAAATTTAATTCTAAGATTTTTGTCTGTGCATCAACTGTATCAAGATTGAATACAGGATGAGAATATTGTATTTTTCTGTATGTTAGTTCTTCTTTTGGTTTTTTTTGAGGATTTAAGGTAACAATGATGGGAACCTTTGTTTTAAGACTTTGAAGATTGTTCATCCAATAAGATAATGTTATTCCCTTTTCATTCTCCACTTCTCGTAAATAATTCCAACTTGACCAGACCTTTCTTAAAGAAGGCATTAAACTCGTATCAGAATGTAAATATGCCAAATTTTTCTGAAACTTAATCTTCTTGAAAATTGTGCTTTGGGGCATGTTAGAAGCACTTAATATTTTATATACTTCATCTGAATGATTGGAAAATACAACGTAATCAAAAGGTTTTACTCTTTTTGATGTCGTTATTAAGACTGTACTTTTTTGTTTTTTAATAGATAGAACTTGTTCATTTAAATATTTCTTAATATTTTTTTTTTGAATTATCTTTTTAATATACTCTCGACTCCCACCTAAGATTGTTTTCCATTGTGGTCTGGAAAAAAAATTCAAAAGTCCATGATTATCAAAAAACTCTATAAACTTGTGGAAGGGATATTTTTTTATTTCTGCGTAAGAAGTTGACCAAATGCTTGAAGCCATAGGGTATAAGAAATAATTCCTAAAAGAATATGAGTAGTTTCTATCTTCTAGATAATTATCAATTGAGATATTTAAAAGTTTCATTGAGTCATATTTGGCGAATAGAAAGAATTTTACAATGTCTTTCAACATATATAAAAAACTTACATTAAGAAGATTTTTTTTTTGTGCGAAGATTTTACTTAAGTTTTCACCTCCGAATTCAATTCCCAGCTCTTTTAGCGAAACTGAAAAAGACATATCACTATTGTAAATTTTTACCTTGAGTTGATTTAATAAATTCATGAGATTTGGATAGTTCTTATCGTTAAAGACGATAAAACCAGTATCTACTGAAATAATTTTATTTTCGTTTTTAGGAACAATATCAATAGTGTTTGAGTGCCCCCCAATGTAGCTATTTTTTTCAAATAATGTTACATCACAGTTTTTACCTAATGACCAAGCACAAGATAATCCAGATATTCCCGCACCCACTATTCCTACACGAATTTTATGCATAAAAAACAATTGCATAAATTTTCTATAAATTACAGAAAAAAAAAATCAATATATAGTTTGACTTAATTTATCTTACACTATATATTGAATTTGTTAGTATGTTATTAAAAATATGGTCAATTAGTTTAAGCTCTATTTTTTTAATGCTGCTAATTCTTAGTCTATTTTAATTTCCTCCAATAAAGCCCTGTTCAGACAGGGTTTTATTGTTATCTATATGTTTCAATCCAATCTTTTGAACTTATGCAGTTTGATACTTCAAATTGGGATGGTAAGATTTCGTCTGTACTAAAATTTTCTATATTTTTCCTAAAACCTTTATTTCTTTTCGAGCTGTAGTATCTTGAAGTTCTAATATTTGAAATTAAGCTTAACATATAACTATATACGACTAGGGTAATAATTGTTTAGTTTAATCTTGTCTTAAAAAATGTTTTCTAAATACACAAACCGCTGAGTAAAATGTATCCTCATTAATTTCAGGCTGAGATTTAACAATTCTCCTATTCAAGTCACAATAGTTAGCTATTGTTGCGTTTAAAATATGAGGTGCATTTTTATAGTTTTTACTTATCGATACAAAAAAATTATCAGCATTCTTACATTTTGATATTTGCTTTTGGAAGTCTGAATCATGAAATTCTTCACCAAATGAGTAAACTGCTTTGCACCATGTTCCGGAATAAGAATTAGTATGCCCTAAAAAAATTAAAAGTATTAGGTAGGAAAAAAAACTCATATATAAAATTTATAACACAAAATTTTTAAAAATACCTTGGCCTTTAAAATTTTATCTTTGTTGAGCAATGAAAATTTACGTTGAAAAATTAAGAAATAGGTTAAGATTGGTCCAATTAATCCTATATATCCCCCTAAAATAATGTCACTAGGAAAATGCATTGATAAGAAAATTCTCGATAAACCAATTAATATTGATACTAGTATAATCGGTATTACAAATCTATTTACATAGATTATGAATAAAATTGTAATTGTAAAAGCTGCTTGAGTATGGCCAGAAGGTAAAGAATTAATCTTGTGCAATAAGTTAAAGTTATCAAATCGTTCATATCCTTCTAAAAAATAATATTTAGGTCTTGATACACCAAACACAAATTTTAAAATATGACACAAAAGGCCTGAAAAAATTATTGAAATAATAATATGCTGAAATATTAGCTCATAATATTTCAAAGTTTCATTAATTATATCACTACTTAATTTAAATTTTGATTCAATCAATTTTTTTTTATTAGGTTCCTTCAATGAATTTTTAACTAGCATTGACATTGACAAAAAGAAAATTGACAAAAGGGCAATATTCAATGGATCAACAATGTCTGAAATTAAGTCAACTATATTTTCGAAGAACCAAAAAAGTTGGCCACTTAATGTTCTAGAAAATTTAAAAATGGCTAAATCAAAAAAACTAAATGTAAGATAAGTAATTACAAAAATTATGAGTCCAAAATTAATTGACCTTAAGATAATAAATCTTTTATCGAGATGATTCATTGGTGAAAGCACTTACCTTAATATTTTGTCCTTTTGAGTAGTTAAACCCAGAAAAATTGTAAATGTTAACAAAATCCTTTTCATTTACCATCAAATTTTTTAATTCTTCTATATGGCTACCTGATACTATAAATATACTGTTCGGTTCATTATAGAATAAACCCTGCATTATTTGAGGAGAAACTCTTCTTGATTTGTGTGAAAACAAGAAAACTAAACTTGGTTCATTGAAACCATAGTGAAAAATTTTTCCATCAGAAAAAGATTTGCTCAAATTATTAATGTTTTTTGCTATCCAGAAAGTGTTGAGTTTTGGATTTATATAAAATATCAAGCTTAAATAAACAAAGAGCTGGAAAGATAGAGATGATATCAAAAATTTCCCAGTACTTTTAGTTAAGTAAGATGTACTTATAAAAAATATAAATAAGCAAACTACCATGATTATCAAATATAGGTATGGATCGGGATTTGAATATTCTACAATTGCATAGAAGTAAATAAAGGATATGAGAATAGGAGTTAGTAAAACTAAGGGAAGTTTCTTTTTAGAAAATATGAATTTTTTTGTATTAAAGTTTTTAATTAAATAATCAGATATTAGTATTGTTACCGGTATATAAGTTGGTAAGACATAATGGGGAAGTTTCGTTGGAATAAATTCATAAATGAGAAAAGGAACCAAAAAACTTATTACAAGAAATAGGTTAACATTTGAAATTTTTGCTTTTTTTTTTATCATTTTTATGAATAAAGATATTATATCAAGCAAGAATATTGAGGCAGGCCAGAGAAAAATAAAAATTAGCAAAGAGTAATAACCTGGATAAAACCCGTGAGATTCCTGTCCCGAAACTATCTTTGAAAACAGATCATGCCCCAGAGACTCATGCCAAAATTCGCCACTAGATTTTAAGGAAATCATATAAAACCACGGAGCAACAATTACAAATAAAATTACATACCCAAAAAAAGATTTAAAATATTTAATGAGTTCATTAGATTTTTGAAATATAGAGTAAAAGAGGATAGGGAAAACTACAAAGACCAAAATTATAGGTCCTTTTGTCATAATTCCTAATGATAGAAATACCCAGAAAAGAAAAATTTCTCTTATCTTAGGATTTCTTCTTCCTTCTGATAAATAATTTAGCAATATCAAATTGCAAATTGTTATACACAAGAGTAACAGCCCATCAGATTTTGCTTGGTGAATTTCTGATATAGTTAAGAACGAAAAAATTAAAAATAAACATGATAATTTTGCTACATCATCATTGAAAAGTTTTCTGGTCACATAAAAAATCGATATTATGCAGATTAAAATACTTAAAAGTGAAGGTAACCTGTAAATCCAAATTTTGTCATAAGGTGGTTCTCCAAAAATCATATTTGATGCAACCTGAGCCCAGTAAATACCTATTGGTTTTTTGTATCTTTTTACTCCTTCTATTTCGATGTCTATATAATCACTGGTTTCTAGCATATTTTTACTTGCAGATGCAAATCTTGATTCATCTCTGTCAAGAGGTGGTAATAGTGAGATGCCATAAAAAAAAATAAGGAAAGTGAAGGCTAAAAGTATAAAAAAATAATTATTTTTTGGTAAGTGCATATTTATACTTTATGTTTATTTATATATATTTAATAGCTAATGAAAGAAAAAATTTCTATCGTTATTCCCATTTATAATGAGAGTGAATCAATTTTTAAGCTCATTGATGAAATAATTTTGGTTTTAGGTGGGTTTATATTTGAAATATTGATAGTCAATGATGGAAGCAGTGACTCATTTGAAAGATTGTTCAAGCCAATTAAAAAAAAGAAAGTATCTTTAAAATGCATCAATCACAAAAAAAACTTAGGCAAATCAAAGGCAATGTTAACGGGTGTCAAACATGCGCATTACGACTTAATATGTATTATGGACGGTGATGGACAAAATCCTCCTGTTGAAGTTAAAAAAATGTTAGAAATATGGGATGAGCAAAAAACCAAAAAATTTTTAATTGTTTGTGGAAATAGAAAAAATAGAAAAGACACTTTAATAAAAAGATATTCCTCTAAGATAGCTAATGCAGTGAGAAAAAGAATTTTGAAAGATGGTTGTAATGATACAGCATGTGCACTTAAAATGTTTAGAAAACAGGATTACCTCAAAATTCCGTATTTCAAAAATGTTCACAGATTCTTGCCAGCTCTATTTAATGCATTTAATGGAAATGTTATTAATATTCCAATTAATGATAGAAAAAGAAAATACGGAACATCTAAATTTAATTTTAATAATAGATTTTGGGTTGGCATCATTGATCTTTTTAGAGTTTGGTATTTAGTTAAATTTAAAAAGGAGAATTTTAAATGCTAATATCTCATCAAATTTGGTTAATAATAGGTTTTATTGGTCAAACAGTTTTTGCTTCAAGGTTTCTTATTCAGTGGATTGTGAGCGAAAGAGCCGCAAAAAGTATAATTCCAAATATCTTTTGGTGGATAAGTATTGTTGGTAGTCTTATATTGCTGAGTTATGCTATCCATAAGCAAGATCCTGTATTCATAGTAGGACAATCATGTGGATTTCTAATATATTCAAGAAATCTCTACTTAATTAAAAAAACAAGTAAAAAAGAGAAAAAAAATGATCCATCGAAGATTATGAAAATATAAAAAATGTGTGATTTTAAAAAAATTCATTCTTTTATTTTAGGTCAATCCACCGAATTTCCATATATTAATAATTTATTTAAAAGAAATGGCATATTAACAATTAATAGGGATACGACAAAATTCTATGATTTCATCTTCAAAACAATTATTTCTCAACAGATTTCTTTTAAAGCATCAAAATCAATATGGGATAAAGTAGAAAGTTTTATTAACAATCAAAAGATAAATTTGATTGAATCAATTGATGATGAGATTGTTTTTGAAACAATTCAAAGAATGGGCATATCATTAAGAAAAATGAATTATATCTTAGATTTTAAAAATAATAATCCAGAGATTAATTCCCAAAAGGAATATTTTAGAAATCTATCTGAAATTGATTTCAAGACAATTTTTAAAGAAAATAAAGGAATAGGAAATTGGACATGTGATATGATTCAAATTTTTTATTTTAGAAATTTGAATGTTTGGCCAAATTCAGATCTTATTATTGAAAAAATCTTAAACGATATTAAAAAAAAAGAAAAAAGATTTGATCTCAAAAAGAGGTTCTTCCCTTACTTGTCAATTGTTGCATTACATTTTTGGAAATATATAGATTAAAGATCTTAAAAGAGGTTATTTATCAGATCTTTAGATTCATTTAACAATGTACTTTTTGACCATTTAATAGTTCCAATTGTATCACAATTTTCGCAATATATGTTCCAGTTTTTTTGCTTAAGGTTACATGAGCTACAAAACCAATAAGGTGGATCTGAGAGCTTTTTTTCTACTTTTGGTGCTTTGATTCTATCTGATTTCTCTGAAAGTTCGTTCCATATTGTCATAACCCTTGAATCAATACTGCTTTTATCTATTGATACTAAAAAGCTTCTCGATTTTTCCCAAAGTTTAGCATTTAATGCTGCAAAAGCCATCGCAATTTTTGTTTCATTCGACCCTAAATCATTCTTCAGCGCTTTATAAACTAATCTGTATCTTTTAAGAGCGAGTTTGATGTCATATTTTGTTTCGGCAAAAATAGCTTGGATTAATCCAAAATATCTTAGTTTTTTCCAGGTTTTTCTTAAAATTTCATGCACTTTTTCTTCATTCTTTAAATTTAAATAATGCTTGAGAACATTTACAACAACAGGTATTGACTCATCAGAGATTTCATAGGTTTTTATGGGATCAGCCCCTGACTTCAATAGGTATCCAACTCTTTTAGAAGAAAGTTCAGAATTTTTTTTAAACTTCTCCAGCGTTTTTGCTGCTTCTTGCCACTTTCTTGATTTTGCGAGCAATACTGACAGATTATCACATATCCATGGATCCATTGAATTTATATCAAATGCTTTTTTTAGATAACGCTGAGCATCTAGCTTTTTATTTTGCTTCACAAAAACCATTGCCTTACATTTAAACGCGATAAACTTTGATTTTTCGTTCCTTTCTAATATTTCAAGAAACTTTAAAGATTTTCCATACTCTTTGTTTTTCATTGCTCTTTGAGCTAATATAAGTGTTGAGAATATACTGTCACCCGTATACTTTTTTAACTTTCTAGCCTGAATATCTATTCCTTTAGAATCATTACCTATCCAAGCATAGGAAATGTTTTCTAATGTTTCCCTTGCAAGGTTAAGATTCTTTTCATTTTTTTTCAGGATATATTGTTTAGGAAATGATCTTAATGCAAATAATATTCTATAAGTTATATTAACAATAAAGATAATTATTAGAATGAAAGTTATCATAAAAAAAAAGCTAGTTTCAATAAGATACCCTTTCCAGATAATATTTACTTCCCCAGGATAATTGGACAACCAAACTATTGGTATTATGAATATTAATAAATATACAAAAAGTTTTATTATTTTAATCATTCAAAATATTCGTTTTTAATTTTTCCAAGAGGTTTTTCACTTTTCTTAGTTCTAAAAGATAGATTTCTAAGTCCTTTACCCGGTTTGGGGTTGGTTCATTTATGCTTTGAACCTCCTTTAATGATTTATCAATTTCACCAGTTAAATAATAATTTTTTGCAGTCATTAATTTTTTTTTTATGTTAATTTTATCCATTAAAAATTCTGTAGAATCAGACAAGGTGGTATTTTCAATCTTTCTGACAACAAATAGGCTAGATAAGACTTGGCCTACATATTTTTTTAAATCATCGACCGTTTTAATCTCTAAATGTTCATTATTGTCTGAATGTGTTACACTCATAATACTGTTATCACCAATTTCGTAGTCAAAAGTGTTCAAAATATTTATGCTATTAAGTTTTGAAAATAATTTCAATTTCTCAATTTCCTCAAAAGTTTTTATGTATTCTGAATTATTAGAAAAAATATTTTTAGCTTGCTTAAATAATGTTAAAAACTCATTACCGTGAGTGATTTTGTCTTGAAGAATATTTAGTATTGTAAAACTTAGAAACCTATGGTCTAGGTTTAAAGAATCTTTTGTTAGAATATTTGAGGTTTCATTTAATTCTTTAAGTGAATTGATATCATCCAAAACCTTTTTATAGTTTAAACTCAATAACTCTACTTCATCATTTGTACTTTTGATTTCATCCTCAATTTCTTCAAGGGATTCAATCCTTAACACTATTTTATCATCCCTTGAATGCAAAATTTTCAATTGCTCGGAGAGATTGGAGTTTGATGGGTCAATGTTTAACTTTTCCTCTACAATTCCGCCCACAGTGTTTTCTTTGAATGATATATTTTTAATTAGGTCTTTTCTAAAAAAAATTACAAGCGCGATTGTTAAGGCAATTAAAACTACTATTAAAAAATACTTAAAATTTATTTTTTTCTTTTTGAATTCCTTCTCATCAAGGTCAATAAAATCTGTCTTTTGAGGATTTTTTGACATACTAAGTTAATTAAATTTTTTCCTTTAAGGTACTAATTAAACTATGTTCATTGGGCTTTTTAGGTACTATTAAATTTTTGAAGTTATACTTTTTAAGATAGTTTGAAATATTTTTACTTATTGCTAAAATCTTAATAAAGCATTTTAAATCCTGCAGTTTATGCTTATAAAATGATTCAACAAAAGATTCTGCAGTAAGTTGAGAGAATAATAAAACAATTTTTCCTCCATCTTTGAAGAAATTATTAAAAAGATATGGCTCCATATTTTTTTTATCTAAACTATAAACTGGTAGTTGTAAATATTCGCTTTCCTGCATTAAAAAATACTTTTTAAATTCACTCTTAATATTCGTACCACAAGGATGAAGAACTTTTATTTTTTTTTTACCATATATCTCATTAAATTTCTCTAAAATTTTTTTTGCATTACCATCAACGTTAATAATATTTTGATACTTATTTTGTTTTAATTCTTTATATGTGCCCTCACCAATACAGAGGACCATTTTTCTTTTGAATTTTACATAATTAAAAAATCTTACTGAATTTTTACTAGAAAATATTAAAACGTCTGGGTTATAACTTGTGTCTAAGGTGTGCTTTCTTTGGTTTAAAATTATCAAGGGGCAAATAGTTGTAATAAATCCAAATCTATTAATTTTTTTTGAAGTGATAATTGCGTCTGCAAATGGTCTAGTAACTAAAACTTTTTTCATTTCTTTTGGTAATTAACCCTCATTTCCTCCCCAAGATAGTAGGACTGACTTATGCAATCTTTAATTGAAAAAATTCTTTGTCCCTTTTTGAAAAACCCGTTGGACGGATTCGATACAAAAAAATCAAAATATATTTGTTTTGTTTTTTGTCTAGCTAAGGCCCCAACTGGCATGTCACAATTTCCCTGAAAACCCTCTAAAAAACCTCTTTCGCATCTTGACTCAAGTTCCGTGGTTGAATCAGATATCGATTTTAGGATCCTAAAAAGAGTTTTATCCTCTTTTTTACATATTACTGCAATTGTACCTTGCCCAACTGCTGGAACAATTTTATTGGATTCAAATGGATAAATATTTCCTTTTAAGTTTAGACGATTTATACCGGCCATAGCTAGGACTATTGCGTCGTATTTTTCATCATTCAATCTTTTAATTCTTGTCTCAATATTTCCTCTTATTAATTTAAATTTAATATCTTTCCTCTCCAAATGCAGTTGAACTTTTCGTCTGATTGATGAAGTACCAATAATCGCGTCTTTTTTCAAAGAACCGAATGAATTTTTGTGTTTAGAAATTAGTCCATCTCTAAAGTCCTCTCTTGGTAAATAACAAGCTATATCCAGACCCGGTAATAGTTTGTATTGTAAATCTTTTAAGGAGTGAATTGAAATATCAATTAAGCTTTTCATATGTGCATTATCAATTTCTTTTGTAAATAAACTTTTATTTCCAATCTCATAAAGATTTCTGTCGAGTATTTTGTCACCAGTAGTTTTAATAAATTTTTTTTTTAATAGGATATCTTTTTCTTTCCTTTTAAATAACTTTTCAAAAATCTCTACCTGTTTTCTTGCTAATTTACTTGATCTAGAACCAACAGTAATTTTTTTATTTACTTCAAACATTTAATAAAATCATATTACGATAGTATTTAATTTGCTATTTTAATATTTTTTATAATAAATTTAATGTTCAAAAAGTAATTAATATGTTGGTAATGGGTTTTGAAACAAGCTGTGATGAGACAGCGGTGGCTATTCTAAGAAAGAAAAATAAATCTACTGCTGTAGACAAAATGAGCGAAATAGTTTTGTCTCAAATTCCTATGCATTCAAAATATGGTGGGGTGGTTCCGGAGATTGCCTCACGGGAACATCTGCAGAACATTGACAAAATAACTAAACAAGCATTAAATGAAAGTAAACTAAAACTAAGTAATATCGATGCATTTTGTTCTACTTTAGGTCCTGGTCTATTAGGTGGGTTAATAGTAGGTTCTAATTATTCAAAGACCCTTTCTCTTGCTACGAATAAGCCTTATTATGGTATAAATCATCTTCAAGCCCACATATTAGTAGCAAAAATGGAAAATAAATTGAGTTTTCCTTATCTTTGTTTATTGGTATCTGGAGGTCATTCCTTATTTGTTATAGCGAAGAAATATAATCAATTTGAAGTGTTGGGAGAGACTTTAGACGACGCTGTTGGGGAGGCGTATGACAAAACAGCCAAAATACTAGGCTTAGGTTATCCAGGGGGGCCAGAGATAGAAAAAATAGCTAAGATGGATCAATCTGTGGAAGATTTAAAATTTCCCAGACCAATGTTTCATGAAAATAATTTTAATTTGTCTTTTTCAGGGCTTAAAACCGCTGTCAGACGAATAGTAAAGGATAATTTAAAAACTAAAGAAAAAGCATGCGTTGCTATAAATTTTCAAAATGCTGTGGCCGATTGTTTGATAAAAAAAGCTGAGCTAGCAATTACATATTTTAAGAAAAGATATTCAAAAGAAAATGCTTTTGTTCTATCTGGAGGTGTAGCCTCAAATGGTTTTTTAAGAGAGAAATTTAGTATTCTATGTAAAGAAAAAGACATAAAATTGATTGTACCCAATCCTGAGTATTGTGTAGATAACGCTACAATGGTTGCGTATTGTTGTCTTGAAAGAATATTTAATAAAGACGATGGTGACTTGGTTTGGGCTTCACCTAAACCAAGATGGGGATTAGATCAATTATGAGTGATAAATCTAATATTGGGGTTCTGGGTACAGGTGCTTGGGGTTTAGCTTTGAGTGTTGCCATAGCAAAAAAAAATAAAGTGAATCTTTTTTTTGTGTCAGAAGAGGAGTTCAAGATGGTCAAGGAAAATAGGAAATCAAAATTTCTACCTTTAATTAATTTACCAGCTAATATTTCGTTTAGAAATAACTTAGAAGATTTAAAGTATTGCAAATATATTTTTCTTGCCATGCCTGCACAAAAAATGAGAAAAAACCTAAATCTAATTTCAAGTTTTTTAACTACCAATAACTTTATTGTTTGTAATAAAGGTATAGAAAATGAAACAAATAAACTAATG
>CESW01149456.1_pt1 | contig 17507 bp, 15 predicted proteins | sample 531171 | NCBI WGS metagenome assembly CESW01 (sample SAMEA2621859, study PRJEB7988) | marine metagenome | biome: marine biome (ENVO:00000447); feature: surface water layer (ENVO:00002042); material: "saline water (ENVO:00002010), including plankton (ENVO:xxxxxxxx)" | depth 5 m
CCAGCAAATATTGCTTTTCAAATTGGTGTGATTGATGCGTGGGGTAATCAGAATTATGTGGAGTTTCCAGAAAATCAAACAAAATTTGGTCTTACTAGAGACGGAGAATGGGGTCAGGTATCTATACCAATTGGGGTTTTAAGAGGTCAATATATTGATATGAGGATGCTCTCTTATGAGTTTGTTATTTTAGAAGTGAATGGAGCTAATATTGAGTTTGCTTTGGATGATATATATTACGATGGTTCACCAGGACTAAATATTGAAAATATGGAATTATACTCAGTTCAAAACTTTCAATTGTATGATAATTATCCAAATCCGTTCAATCCTATGACTATTATCACATATAATTTATCTAATTCAACTGATATCAAAATTGAAATTTATAACGCTCTAGGACAAAGAATATCTGAGTTAGTTAATTTTCATCAACATGCGGGTTTTTATAAGATAAGATTTGATGCATTTGGACTCCCAAGCGGTGTCTATATTTATAAAATATCAACTCCAAATTATTCGGAGTCAAAGAAAATGATTTTGATAAAGTAAGATATAAGTCATATGTGTATAAGTTCAATAATAACAATATAATTATGTAATTATCCAAGTGATAATTATATTTGAACCTAGATTCAATAACCTAATTCATTTATGAAAGTATTAATTACTGGTTCCACAGGGATGATTGGCGGCGCAATAACAGACCTTTGTATTGCTTCTGAAAAGATAACAAGTATCATATCCTTGACCAGGAGAGGTAGTGAAAGAAATAGCGAAAAGCTTACCGAGTTATTTATGGGTAGCAAATGGGATTATAAAGAAGTGGAAGAATATCTCAGTGATATTGATATTGTATATTATTGTCTTGGTGTATATACTGGCTCAGTTAACGAAGAAATGTTTATTAAATTGACACTAGATTTTCCTTTAGAATTAGCAGAAGTGTTGATTAGTAAATCACCAAATTGCAGATTCTGTTTGCTTAGTGGGCAAGGAGCTGATAGAACTGAAGAATCTCAGGTTTTATTTGCTAAGTACAAGGGTATGATCGAGAATAAAATTTCAGCATTAGGCTTTAAATCATTTCATAGTTTTAGACCAGCATATATTTATCCAGTTAATAAGAGAAAGGAGCCAAATATAGCCTATTCTTTTTTTAGATTGATTTATCCTATTGTAAGTAAATTATTACCTAATAAGACTGTTAAATCCACTCGTCTAGCAAATACAATATTCGAAGTAGGCATTAACGGACACGAGAAGGAAGTATTAGAAAATATTGATATCCTAAGATATTAAACATCCTTTGACTTAAAATTAGTTTCAAACCTTACGACCATGAAAAAAATCATTAAAAACAGCTGGGAATCAGTTAATGAAGAAGAGGTTAATTCCCAAATGAAGCGTAAAATTATTCATGGGGAAAAACTTATGATTGTAAAGATGAGGTTTAATGATGGATTTATAGTTCCTATGCATTCACATATAAATGAACAAATTACTCAAGTAAATAAAGGGACAATTAGATTTTGGCTTAATAGTGAAGAATCAGATCCTATAGATGTCAATGAAGGAGATTTTATTATTATACCAGGAGGTGTACCCCACAAAGCTTTGATGATTGGTGATGTTCAAGAAACAGATACTTGGGCTCCACCTAGAGAAGACTGGCTAAATGGGACAGACGATTACCTAAAACAATAAGCATGGATTTTGGGTTATTAAATAAGGGTGCTTTAGTGATGGCATCGAGTAAGGGATTAGGTAAAGCTGTTGCAGCTGAATTGGCTAATGAAGGCTGTAATGTGGTAATTTGTGGTAGAGATGATGAAGCTTTAAAAAATACATCAGATGGGATAACGTCTGAGTCCGGAAGGGAATGTTTCTATGTTCAAGGTGATATCACTTCACAAAATGATAGAAATCATATTTTATCTTATTCTAAATCAAAGATTAAATCTATTGATGTTTTAGTGACAAACTCAGGTGGACCGAAGCCAGGTAGTTTTGATGATCATGATAATGAAGATTGGCGTGATGCGTATAGTTTGTTAGTTGAAAGCACAGTTAGTATGATTAGAGGTGTTTTGCCGGACATGAAAGAACAAAAATGGGGCAGAATAATTACCATAACTTCGCAGGCAGTAAAACAACCAGTTGAAGGATTAATTTTATCAAATTCAGTTCGATCTGCTTTACTTGGACTAGTAAAAACTCTATCTATTGAATTGGGTAAATACAATATTACAGTTAATAATGTATTACCGGGTTATACACTAACAGATCGTTTGGAAACTCTTATTAGACAGAGAGGAACTTCGTTAGAGAATATTTCAGTTAATGTACCATTGAAAAGAGTTGGGCTACCTAATGAGTTTGCAGCAGCAGTTGCTTTTTTAGCAAGTGAAAAAGCAAGCTACATCACTGGAGTATCATTGCCAATTGATGGTGGTTGGATAAAAGGTATCTAAATCATTAGATCAATATATATTTTGATAACTGACAATCATTTTGCAGTTATCAAAATATATATTCCATAACCTGTAACTGCGGCTCCTACATAAAGAATGCCTTTTAGAATAATCTGAATCTGAACGTAAAAAGGCATCATATTACTTATTGTTGAACTTGTTGATATTATTGAAATAAGTGCACAAATAATCCCAGTGATGACATATGTATATCCCTTATTCATTTTTTTGGGATCTAATAATTTTATAAATACCAGCTACAAACAGAATAAAACCAGATAATGAAAGAGCAGTGCTTAGCATTCTTGCCGGCTCATCTACTGCTTGAATATAATCTTGTATACCAATTATGCATACTAGGACTCCAACCAAAAGAACAACTATACCTTTTACCATATTTTAAAATGAATTAATGATTATTTTAAATGAAAATATTATTAAGAACTTCCAATAATCATAAGTTTAATGGAATGATTCTGATAAAATAAGCATATAATATTTCTTTATGAAGCCAAACTCACTTTTACTCTACTTGTCTGTGCTACTTACTCTGTTTTTATTTTCGTGTAAAGAAACGCCAACAAATGTAATAGAAAATAATAACTCAGGATTTGTACCGGATGATGGTGAAGCTTTATTCATATTGGGTCAAGCTAATGAACAACATATGAGAGATTACTTGAGTGAGGTTAGGGGTACACCATTACCTGCTGGTTTCGCATTTTATACAAGCCTTAGTGAGAGTAAACCATTAGAAGATATGAGTAGATATATTACTTTTATGAGAGCTTATCCTAATACAATGCTTCAATTGGCTATTTGGACTGGTGAAAGGAGATGGGGTAATCCAGGTTATTATTTAGATGAAATCATTGAAGGTAAATATGACAACAATATAGTAGTACTAGCTGAAGCATGTAAAAGTTTGGATAGACCAATCTTTATAAGGTTTGGATACGAATTTGATGGGCATCATAATGCTTATCCACCAAACAAATATAAAGCAGCATATACACATTTTGTGGATATGATGAGAAGTCAGAATGTAGATAACGTTGCATATGTGTGGCATTCATGGGGTGTGAGCCCATACTATGGAACTGAAGATTATCCAGAATATTATCCGGAACTAACTACAGATGTGACTCATGAATTGTGGTATCCCGGAGATGACTATGTTGATTGGCTTGCAATCTCAATTTTTGGTTCCGGATGGGGAAATTTAAACATTAATTCAACAATGGGTTATTTTGTGCAATTCGCAAATAATCATGATAAACCTATCATGATAGCTGAATCAGCAGCAATTAAAACTGGAAACAACAGAGATCCAAATTGGGTTATTCCAACTAACACATGGTTTTCCAATATTTTTACATTTATCCATCAAAATGATGCAGTAAAGGCGTTTACATATATAAACGTTGATTGGGAAGCTGATAATTCAACAACAACTTGGGGAGATACGAGGATCCAAAATTCAGTTCAGAGTGCCCAAAACTATTGGGCAAGGTATATTGAAACCCTGCTTCATGCGGATGAAAATCTTTTCGATAAACTTGGTTATAGGTAATCTAGATTAATAATCTAACAACATTCACAACTGTTGCATTTGCATTCACTTTTGCAATTACAACGAGTACATTCACAGGTTTTCATAATTCATATATTTTAATTCTTCAAAATTGAAAATAAGAATTATAAGTTTTAAATGAAATTAAATTGAATGAATACAACAATGACTTGAATGATATTAGTACACCAATAATATCTAACGAAGAATTTATTTCGAAAAGAATCTCTTATTTATTGGTCATTTTGTTATTCATTGTAAGGTGTAACATTGTAAATAATAATGAGGAATCGGAGTCTACTGAAACATTTATAGATTAAAGAGTTCGATCAAATGTCAATAAATGGAATAGAACCAAACCAAATGACTTTGATTATGTCTTTCAAAGAGAGTGCTATTGTATTACTGAGTATACTTTACCCGTTTATTTGAGTGTAAGAGATGGTAGAATTGTAAAAGCTTATAATCAAGGAGAACTTGCTTCAGATGTGAAAGGTGGTTTTATCTGGATAGTTAACCGAAGAGCATATACACAAGAAGAATATGAACAGTTTAAAATAGAGAGGCTTTTCAAAATATTAATGAGGGTTTGAATCAGAATCCTGAAAATTACTCTTTAGCATTTAATGACTCTCTGAGCTTTCCAGTAGATATATTCTTTAATTTAAATATTGTTGATAATGAAATACGATAAAAATTTTCAATTTTACTTTGGTAGATAATTAATTTGAAGTGTAATCTGCAGAATTTATTGGATTGACAATCTTATCGAATCAATAAGAAAATTTAAATTCAACATCCATTCTTCATATCTAGGCTCAGCACTCCCATATAATGAATTTGCATCAATAACAGCATCTTTTATTTGATCTGCCCATTCATTTAATAATGAAACAATATGGTCATTATTGAAGAATTCATTTTGAAAATCATTATCAAGGGTATAGAAATAATCTTTATGCCGGATGAAAGCCCCAATAATTTTATCACATGCGGCTGATTTTTGAAGGAGCCCAAAAGTTCCAAATGGAAAACCATTGCAATCATTTGTTATTTCATACCATTTATCCTTGATTGGTGTTACAGGATTTATATTTTTATTAAGATTTTCAAAGGCATTATCAAGATCCCATGGGATTAGTTGTATTTTGTTGTTTGAGGCATTTTCATACCAATAGTAGTTATGACTTTCGTATAAATCCCCTCCTTGGTGATAAAAATGTAAGAATCCATCGTCATGTGCTATCCTTCTGTCAACAACCAAAGTCTTTAAGAAAACATCTTGATCTATCCAACTATCTATAAGCTCATTTATTGATAGATTATTTGACTTAGATAGAGCTTCAGAAAAAGCTAATATCTTTGATACGTCTGATGCTTCTTCGTTTGTTTTTAGTGCATTTTTGAAATTTACTTCTTCCTGTTTGGAGCCATTCGATTTAATTGGCCAAACTTCTTTGTATAGGTTACCACCAATATCATCAAAATGCTTATTAGTAAAAGGCCCGTCAATATTTTCAGTATTAGCATAAACTCCACTAAATACATCATTTATATATACTAGGGCATGGTTAGATCGAGGTGCAACAACTCCAAAATTTCTGTACATATAGTAACCTAATCTTTCTCTCATCTTTGAAGGATCAAGGTTTTGTGAATGTAACTGAAGTTTTTTTAATCCATAAAATTGTTTTTCTTCATTGAAATTGAATTTTATTTTCATTGACAACTTTGGACATGTTTTATACCCGCTTGGATTTGTCCAATCATTATTTGATAAACAACCTACCCATGCGCCAATTGATCCCTTGTATCTAATACCCACATCTTTAACAACTTTATTTTCAAATACAAGATGAGCATTGACATATTTCTCTAGCGCTGGGTCACTATTTATTTCTTCAAGATTATTTGAATCAATAAAAATTTCAAATTTATGAAGCTTGTCCTGATCATAAATATAATCTGATGAGTGAGAATTGAGGTATTCATATTCATCTAATGATGCTACTCTTTTATCAGAACTTTGTGTCTCATTTTGACCTTGAAATAAGTCGCATGAAAACAAAGTAAAACTCAATATTATAACAGATTGAAATGTTTTGCGCATGAAATTTTATTATCTAGCACTACTTTTGTCAGTGTAAGATGCTAAAATAATTTACGTATCTAATTAATATCACAGACTTATTCTAGTGTTAGAGATACAATCGTATCAAAGCAATCATAAAATTTGTATAATTACTAAAGCAAGCTAATTTGATGAACACAAATCAAACATTAATAAAATGCGGTTTACCTTATAAAATAGCAGCGTTGGCGTTATTCTTCTACAGGTACTCCTACTGCTCCAACTCTAGGTGACCAATGTGAATGCATTACTTTCCATCCCATACTGGTATTCACCCAAGTTTGTGATGCTCTTGTAGCATAGGGTACATTTTGCTCGCCACCTTCAAAACTAATGCTCCCATCAGTATTGAACACAATAACTGCGGTTGTTTGATCTGCGGAGAATGTCACAGCATGATTTGACATAACAAACTCATCGAAGTCCCAGCCATCGCCAGAATTTTCAATATTATCTTGAGTCTGTATAATCAGTTCAGTGCCATTTGAGTTGAAAACTGTTGTTTCAAAGTCTGTACTCATGAAAGTACTGGCGTCTTCATAGTCATTGTTGATGTAGGCAAGTTGAAAGTTTTGAGATAGTTCAATTAGGGTTTGGCTTAGCATACCTTCATCTACTAAAGCTTGTTCTGTATTAGGTACGCAACCTAGATATAAAAATGCAGATAATAGGAATAGATTTTTCATAGTCACTTTGTTTGTTTACTAAAAAAGAAAAATAGTTAAAAAATTATCTAATATTTGAAATATTCTTCAGGCCTGAAGCTAATCATTTATGAATTGATTGGATTAACGTCCATCGCAACTCGCCCGAGCGTCTATGTCTGGTGTTAAACGTATGTCAGCTATACCAATATCTGCCATAGTTTCAGATTTGATCTCAAAAGCTGAGCTTATGGTCGACATGTCAACTCCTAGGTCATCAAAACAACTTAGACTAACACTAAATTCATACCAATCTAAATCTAGTTTTATAGGTAGAGTGGCATCACAGTTTTTATCATCGTTGCATTGACTAATTTGAATAGTAACAGCACCATTGAATGATTTGGCACTAAAGCTTAGTTCCATAGCACCATTTGATTCTCTGGCTAAGCTTGTTGGAGAAGCTGTGGATATTCGAATATAATCTCCTAAGGACTGAGTCCAATTGATACGGAGGCCATCCTCTTGGGCTTGATAGTCTGTTTTACTAACGATAAGTCCTCCTACTGAGGTAGGGTAGCTCGCAATTTGTTTATCTAGATCACCTGAGTCCAACCACAAACCCCATGGAGCAACTGCTGCTCCTTTTGTAAAGAACACACCAGTGGAAGCTACTTCAGCATTCTTTAGCCCCGAATTTACAGATAGTGTTGGAAGTTCTTTTTCACTGGAGTAAGTAAGACCATATCCTAGGGCAAATAAAGTTTCAGAGTCCTTAGATACCAATGCAGATATAGGCCAACTAAAAGATAATGTGCCAGTGAAATCATAGGATGGATCTGTTTGAAACAACAGATCGGCTACTCCACCACCTTCACTTCCTGGTAACCAGGCTGCAACAAAAGCATCTGAGTTATTAAGTTCTGGGTTGGTCCACATGGGGCGACCAGATAAGAAAACCGATACTACAGGGATGTCTTGTGACAGATATTCTGCTAGTAAGTTGACATCAAATCCGTTGGGCTCAAAATCCAGTTGCTCTCTATCTCCTTGAAATTCGGCATAGGGGTCTTCTCCATAAATGGCAATAATGGCATCTACTGGAATAGGAACTTCGCCTGACTCGGAGTAGATGACTTGGCCGCCAGCTTCATTAACCACTTGGCGAATACCCTCTAAAATGGACACACCGTTGGGAAATTCGTCATTAGTATGGCCGGTTCCTTGCCATGAGAGCGTCCACCCACCACTAGCCTTGGATATACTATTAGCTCCATCACCCACCACCAAGATTTTAGAGCCAGCGTTTAAGGGTAGGGTTTGGTTATTATTTTTTAATAATACCATGGATTCTCTAACAGCTTGTCGCGCGACAGTGCGGTGTTCTTCCAGACCTAACTGTGACTCATCACCTGCATTCATTCTTTGGCTAGGTAGTCCTTTTTCAAAGATACCGGAAGCTAATTTTACACGAAGGATTCTACGAACGGCATCGTCGAGTCTTTCCATACTAATTGTACCATTTTGTACCTGACTGAGGGTATTTTCGTATAAGCCCTTCCAGCTATCGGGTGCCATAAACATATCTACGCCAGCAATGAAGGATTGTGCACAGTCGGTGTTGGTACATCCTGGTACCTGTCCATGACCGTTCCAATCACCCACGACAAAACCATTAAATCCCATCTTTGCTTTGAGCACATCGGTCAGTAGTTCCTTGTCACCGTGCAATTTTCTGCCATTCCAGCTGTTAAAAGATGCCATAACGGTTTGCACTCCTGCAGGAATAGCGGTGTAGTACCCAGCTGCATGCACATCGCTGAGTTCCTTCTCGGAAATCTTAGCATCACCTTGATCGACACCATTTTCGGTGGCTCCATCGGCAACAAAATGCTTAGCACTTGAAATAACCGTGCCAGGGCCCATAAAATCATCCGTGCCAAAGCGACCCTGTAAGCCGATCACTATTTGATCGCCATAAGAATTCACAATGACTGGGTCCTCTGAAAAACCTTCATAGCTGCGACCCCAACGAAGATCCTGTGGGACGGCAAGGGTAGGTGCAAAAGTCCAATCATGGCCTGATACGGTTAATTCATGAGCGGTTATGCGAGCGATTTCCTGGATTAAGTCAGGATTACGAGCTGCACCTAAGCCGATATTATGAGGGAATACAATCGCTCCTACAAGATTTGCATGGCCATGAACTGCGTCTATACCTAATATAATAGGTATTGCAATTTCAACACCTTCGGTGTCTGTTGAGGCCTCAAAGTATGCGTCTGCCATTTCAACCCAAGTATCGGCATTAGCGTATGGAAGAGGTCCTGGTGCCGAATTTCCACCGCTTAGTACGGAACCTAAACGATATTTTTTTACATCTTCGGGAGTAACCGATGAATTGTCAGCTTGAATAACTTGACCAACCTTTTGTTCTAGGCTGAGTTTGGGTAGTATTTCATCGATTTGAGACTCAATGGCTGGATCTAGGGGTAGAGGTTCTAGGGTAGTCCATGGGTCCTGTGATACATTAGAGCAGCTACTAATTAACAATATTAAAACCGAATATATGAGAAGATGACGGCTTTGTATATAAATTCGATGCATAATTGAAAAGTATTAAGTAATGTATTACATAAGGATAATCATTAATTATGTTATTTTCTTTAAATGAAGAAAAAAGGATAGATATGAGATTTTATAATAGTTATTTCATTGGTAATTGTGTTTACATAATCTTGATACTGCTTTGCTCGCAACGGATAGTTGCTCAGACTATATTAGTTGATGAGAATATGTCAGATTGGAATAATATTCCAGAATATGCCCAAGAGAGCGCGGGAGATTTTGGAAATGGGGAGTTAGATATTGAACGCATAAAAATATATGATGATGACAGATTTATTTATTTCTTATTAGAATTGAATTCAGAAATTCTACTCCAACAATCCAATGATTTGAGTCTTTTCATAGATACGGATAATAATAGCAATACAGGTGTGGAACTAGAGGGAATCGGTTATGAATTGCAATTTATTTTTGGTGATCGAGAAGGAGATGTTTATTTAGATGGAGTGGCTTCAATTAGCTCCTATGATGTAGGCTTAGTGTCTGCGCCTACAGTTACGTCTGATTTCTTTGAAATAAAAATGGACAAGAATTCAGAGATAAAAGGAAAAAAGTTATTTAGTTCTGATACTCTTGCATTTTTTTTTAGAACCCAAGTGTCTGGAGGTGATTTAGCACCTAATAACCCTTCGAATTTTTTTTACACTTTAAAGAATAGTAAATCAACCTTTAATTCATTTATACATTTAGATAGAGAGACTGAATTCGATTTACGATTTTTATCCTATAATGTATACCGAGATTACTTATTTAATCTCGAGGCTAGAGATAGTTTTAGGCGTATTTTTCAATTTATCGAACCAGATATAATTGGACTTCAAGAGGTATATGATAATTCTGGTGCAGATGCGGCATTCCTTATAAAAGAATTCTTAGGGGGTCAATGGTACAGCGGTGATGTGGGAAATGATAATTTATTAGTAAGTCGCTATCCTATTCTTAAGCAAAAAGCGATAAAAGGTAATGCAGCTTATTTAGTCAAAATCGATAATATATCTTTCCAAAATGTATTGATGATTGTCGCGCATCCACCTTGTTGTTCAAACGATCAAGGCCGTCAAGATGAAATAGACGCATTTATGGCATTTTTGAGAGAATCCAAAGAGGGTAGAGAATTTAATATAGCTGAAGATACTCCCATTGTTATAGTTGGTGATATGAACCTTGTAGGTCTAAATCAACAGGTAAAGACATTGCTTACTGGGGATATTATAAATGAAGTTGAATATGGCCAAGATTTTACACCTGATTGGGATGGGACAGCATTAGAAGATGCAAAGCCCTTTAACCCTGGGCTACCTACAACATTTACTTGGTATAATGAAAATTCTTCTTTTGGAGCTGGCAGATTAGATTATATAGTATATACGGGTTCAGTTTTGGAGTTAGGAACTAGTTATTCATTGCATAGTAAAACATTACCTCAAGAATTTCTTGATACTACTTTTTTGCAAGGAGATGATACCTATGAAGCATCTGATCATCTACCTTTAGTTGCAGATTTCAGGCTCAAAAATGCAACAAATATTGAAATAGATAGCGAAAAATCACAATCAATTAGATTGCACCAGAATTATCCAAACCCATTTAACCCATTAACAAAAATCTCGTATTCAGTTGATAAACTTTCACATATTGAACTTGTAGTAACGAACAGTATTGGACAATCTGTATCAACATTAGTAAATAGTATACAGCAATCTGGGAATTATACTGTTAATTTTGATGCTTCAGGATTATCAAGTGGAATTTACACGTATTTGTTGAAAGTAGATGGGTTCAAAATAAGTAAGACAATGACGCTGGTAAGGTAGGATTAATAATTTCTCATCAGACAGGAGTTGTGTATTTTTAATCTATAGATACTGTTTAGTGATACTACTGATTAGTAATGGAACTAATAGTTGCTTCTAAAGTTTATATGATAGTCTTTGGCTAACGTAAAGGTCTCTAGATACTTTAAAGTTCAATTATAGTTACTTACATGAATCTTATCATTATAGGCCATCCAGATAAAGCCTCTTTTTGCTACAATGGCATCCTTAATACAATGAAAAAACGTTTCGAATACTGGTCTCAGGATTATGAGGTTATTGATTTATACGAAGATAAATTTTCACCATCGAGATGGTATAAAAATCAGAATGATGTAAAAAAGTATCAAGATTTAGTCAAGAAATCGAATCGTATTTACTTTATTTCACCAGTTTGGTGGTTTCGCTGTACTCCATTATTAGAAGGTTTTTTTGATCAGGTTTTCTCACCGGGTTTTGCTTATGAATTTAAGACATTAACACAAACTTACGGCATCCCGATGCCTTTATTAGGGGATAAAAAAGTACGCACTTATTTAACTCACGGCTCTCCCAGGCTACCTGTACTCACTTTATACGTAAATTCTGTTAGACTACGGTTAGAGATGGGTGTTTATTCTTTTGTATTTGGGTGGTTTAAGACTAAAACCACTCAATTTTGGAGCGTACCATTTATCTCAAATAAAAAACGAGTAAAATATTTAGAACGAGTTCGAAAACACATAGATATGGATGTTAAAAAGGATACGAAAAGAGTAAAATAGGAAAGTGCTGTTTATATTCCATAAGTTGACTATATGAGATATAAATGATTCGTATAATGAGCTTATATTGCATAAAAGACTCATAAGAACTTAATTAATAGGCTTAACTATCATTAATTGGTCTATGTTTTACAATTACTCTATACTAAATGATATATTGAATCTTAGCACAGTATAAATTTATTATGCGTTTAAACGTTACTTCTATTCTATTTGCTTTCAGCTTAATTCTAAGTATACAGCTGCTAACAGCTCAGGTGATAAATCCTGTCTTGGCAGGTATGTCTGCAGAACGGTTGGACCGTTACACTAATTATTTACAGCAAGAAATTAACGCTGGAAATGCGCCTGGTTTTGTGAGTATGGCGTATCGAAATGGTTATCTGGCTCATTATGAGGCGTTAGGCTACAGCAATGTTGACTATCGAAAGGTTATGATCGCAGACAATATATTCTTTATCCAATCTATGACTAAGGCAGTTGTATCAACAGCTTTTATGATGCTCTACGAAGAAGGGCATTTTCAGCTTAATGATCCGGTATATTGGTATTTACCCGAATTTCAAAACTCCAGGGTGGCTTTAGACCCAACCGAAAGTAAGAAAGGAGACACCGAGCTGGCCAAAGGACCAATTCGTATTATTCATCTGTTGACCCATAACTCTGGCTTATCCCATGGTCTCGGCGCTTCTCAATTGGATCAAGACTACATGCAAGCCTTGTATACTGATCAGCCAGTTACAATTGCCGAGCGAGTTCAGGCTATGGCCTCTCTTCCTTTAATTGGGCATCCCGGCGAACGATGGTACTATAGCGCATCACAAGAAGTATTAAGCCGATTAGTTGAGCATTTTTCAGGAATGACTACCTCTGAATTTTTACAGAAAAGATTATTTGATCCTCTTGGTATGGAGGACACGGGTTATAATCTGGATGAAGCTAAGCATGACCGAGTAGTGACTTTGCACACTTATAATAAAGAGGGTCGTATGGTGTTAAGCCCAGAGCAAACTCCAAAGACAGGTAATACCGTATTTGGAGGTGTTAATGGTCTATTCTCAACAGCTGGTGATTACTTAAAGTTTTGCAGGCTGTTTCTGGAAAACGGGAAAGCTATGAATGGTACACAGTTATTAAGTCCTAAAACAATTGATTTGATGGGCCAGAATCATGTTAGTGATTTGTACCAATCGCCTGGTTATGGTTTTGGTTTAGGGTTTGACGTTATTACTAATTTAGCAGAAACCAAATCTTTAGGATCGGTTGGGCAGCTTTCTTGGATCGGTGCGTTCCAGACCTTCTTTTTTATTGATCCCGCGGAAAATTTAGCAGCGGTACTTATGACACAAATCGACCCGTATGATGGTTTTTATGGCCGCAAAATGTCTCATTTGTATATCAATCGATTGTTGATTAATACGGAAATATTACACTGATATTCGAAAATAATAAACGAGGGAATGAAATTTCTGATACTTAGCATATTACTTATTTCTACTCAGCTTAATGCCCAAGTCAGCAGTACAACAGAACTCCCATTTACTAAAGGAGTCAATCTAACAAACTGGTTTCAAGCTGGCTCTTCAGGAAGCATAGATTTTTCAAAATACACTTATGAAGATTTTGTTGATATAAAATCATTAGGTGTAGATGTTATTCGGGTACCCATAAACCTGCATTCGATGACCCAAGGTGCTCCTGATTATACCTTGGATCCACTCTTTTTGTTTTTCTTGGATGAGGTTGTCGATTGGGCGGAAGAACTGGATATACATCTTATATTGGACAATCATACCTTTGATCCTAGTGATGCAACAGACCCACAAATTGGTGATGTTTTAAATCCGGTTTGGTTGCAAATGGCCCAACATTTTCAAGGCAGATCCGATAAAATACTCTATGAAATTTTAAACGAGCCTCACGGTATTTCTCATAATCTTTGGAATTCCATACAGGGTGATGTCATACAAACCATTCGTTCGGTCGACACAACCCACACCATTATTGTAGGTGGTGCAGATTACAATAGTTATAATAGTTTATCTAAGATGCCCGCCTATGAAGATGATAATCTTATTTATACTTTTCATTTCTACGATCCTTTTGTACTTACGCATCAAGGAGCAAGTTGGACGACCCCATCGATGACCGATTTAGGTGGCATACCTTTTCCTTTTGAGGCGAATGCTATGCCTAGGTTCCCAACCTCCTTACAAGGGACGTGGGTTCAGGGAGCATTTAATAATTACAGTAATGAGGGAAATGCCAACTTCATAAAGCAGAAAATCGATATTGCGGTTGCATTTTCGAAGCAAAGAGGAGTGCCTGTTTTCTGCGGAGAATTTGGAGTTTATATACCTAATAGTGATAATAAAAGCCGAGTAAATTGGTACAAGGTTGTGGTAGACTATTTAAATGAATCGGGTATTGCTTGGACTATGTGGGACTATCATGGTGGCTTTGGAGTTTTTGAAGAAGGTGGAGAGGGTTTATTTGATCATGATCTAAATGTGCCCCTATTAGAATCCCTAGGTTTTAATGTCCCACCACAGACCGATTACATGATTAGCCCCGATAGCACCGGTTTTGAGATTTATTCGGACTACATGGGACAGGGAGTTCAAGGCTCACATTATGTAAATAATGGTTCTCTCGAACTTTATCATTCAGAAACGAAATGGGAAGGTGAGTTTAGCATATACTGGGCTGGATCCACTCAATATGAATCCATTGGATTTAACTTAGTCCCAAACAAAGATATGAGCCAGTTGGTCAATGCATATGAGCTCCTGTTTTATGTAAAGGGAACCGAACCGACATCCTTTGATCTTAGGTTTATTGACACAAAGAAAACTGACACCGAGGACAGACCTTGGAGAATGAACCTAAGAGTTGATCCCAATGATTTATTATGGAACGGTGAATGGGAGGAAGTACGGATACCATTAAGTAGTTTTACAGAAATGGGTAGTTGGGATGACAATCAATGGTTTAATCCTCAGGGTGATTTTGATTGGACAGCTGTAGATGTATTTCAGATAGTTTCTGAAACCGGAGCAATGGGTACCGCTGAGTTGTGGTTTGATCTTATTCGTATCGTGGAAATAGGTAAGTATGAGGTTAGTATGCAGCCTCTAAGCGAAGTAACAGATTATCAATTGCATCAAAATTATCCAAATCCATTTAATCCAAATACTTCCATTTCTTTTACCCTTAAACGTTCAACCAATGTAAGATTAGAGGTATATGATAGTGTTGGGAAAAGGGTGGAACAATTGGTAAGCGGTATAATGCAGCCAGGTAATCATTCAGTAGGATTTGATGCTTCAGCTTTAGCAACAGGTATATACTTTTATATTCTTACTACTCCAACGTTTACTGAAACTAAGAAAATGATACTAGTCAAATAAGTATAAAAAGTTAGTTCACACCAGTAAAAGATTGTGTATGACGGCATTGCCTAAAGCATGTCACGGGTTGCAAAAATTTAAAATATTATTTAGATTTATTCTAAATAATATTTAATAGATCCTTTGTCATCTCACTTTATTAAATAATCCTATTATGACCAATCATCTTACCTATGTCTGGTACCTACTATGATAAATCTAAAAGACAGTAAGAAGTACAGTCACCTGGAATTTTAACGTGTGGTTTGGGTAATATAAGATAGTATTGATTTAAAAAATTTTACTATTCCTATATCATATGACATCTAAAGAATAGTAACTCAAAAGAGAAGTTATGGACAGCTACTAATTATATTTTTATATGAATGGTACTCTAAAAATATGAAATATGTTTTGATTAACGACCGACGATTGTTTAGAGAGTCCAAATTCTTTGATGCTAAGAATACCAATAAAACCTTACAAGGTATACGTGGAAAAATTTCTGGCTACTAATCAATTGCTGTCTTATCTAATTATGAAGTGAATGATCCTATAAGTTATTATCTAATAATCAATTTAATACACAAGACCTACTCTTTTATCCGATGAGTATCTATGTAAACAAGACTAAGTATAACACCAGAACCGAAAAGACTAATAAATTTAACGCTAACAATTAAAACTTTATACCATGAATAAATATCTAGTAATATTATTGATGGTGATTTTTTACTTACAATGTACAAATTCACCAAATGATTCATCTTTGACAATATATACACATAGACACTATGACGTTGATAAAGAGATTTTCGCCAATTTTGAAAAAGAAATGGGAGTCAGAATTAATGTTGTAAATGCTAGTGCTGATGAACTAATACAACGGATTGAAAGTGAAGGTGACCAGACTCCGGCTGATTTACTCATCACAGTTGATGCAGGTAGGCTTGTAAGAGCAAAGGAGAAAAATTTATTTCAAAACTTTAATTCAAGTATGATAGACAGTACTATACCAGATAATCTCAAAGATAGCGAAAATCAATGGGTTGGAATAACAAAGCGTGCGAGAGTTATAGTTTACAGTAAAGAAAGAGTTGACCCTTCAGAACTCACATCGTATGAAGATTTAGCAGATGGTAAATGGAAAAATAGAATCCTAGTCAGATCATCTGGAAATATTTACAATCAATCATTAATGTCATCATTAATTTCAGCTAATGGCGAAGAAAATGCAATGAATTGGGCAAAAGGAATCACCAACAATTTTGCAAGAGAACCAAAAGGAAATGACAGAGACCAAGTTAAAGCTATACTTGCGAAAGAAGGTGATATTGCCATAGTAAATACGTATTATATCGGCCGTCTATTAAATAGTGACGATGAATTGGAGAGAAGAGCTGGGAATGCTGTGAACGTATTTTTCCCTAATCAAGAAGATAGAGGTACCCATATTAATATTAGTGGAATAGGAATTATAAAAAACTCTAAAAAGGTAGAATTAGCTACGCTATTCATTGAATACTTACTGTCTAAAGATGTGCAAGAACAATTTGCAACTGCTAATTATGAATATCCAATTAATTCGAATGCTTTAAGTGCATCAGTCTTAGAAGAATGGGGTGACTTTAAAGAAGATACATTACCCCTCCAAAGACTGGGCGAATTAAATAAGGAAGCGGTAATGGTTTTTGATAGGGCGGGATGGCCATAAGCGAAACAACTTATTTTATAAAAAAAATAAAAAATATTTTTAATAAATGGACGCTGGCAACAGCGTCCATCATACTAGTATTATGTTTGCCATTATTAGCGATATTGTTAGGTCTATTAACAGGCGCGGGAAACACATGGGATCATATTCAGAAATATCTACTTCTAGAATATATCTCTAACTCAATATACCTTATAATTGGAACAGGAATCTTGAGTTCATTAATTGGTATTAGCTCTGCTTGGTGTGTTGCTACATATAATTTTAAATTTAGAGCTTACATTCAATGGCTATTATATCTTCCTTTAGCAATACCAAGTTATATAATGGCTTATGCATATGTGGGGTTTCTTGAGTTTGAAGGAACATTTGACAA
>CESW01022324.1_pt1 | contig 17498 bp, 8 predicted proteins | sample 531171 | NCBI WGS metagenome assembly CESW01 (sample SAMEA2621859, study PRJEB7988) | marine metagenome | biome: marine biome (ENVO:00000447); feature: surface water layer (ENVO:00002042); material: "saline water (ENVO:00002010), including plankton (ENVO:xxxxxxxx)" | depth 5 m
TTCAACTCCGAAATGGGGCTTGGGGTCCAGAATGAGCATCTCTCCATTTTTCAAGATACCCAAGTCACTGATAATGCCAGTCTGGTCCTTGGGGTCCTTGTCAGCATCCGTGCAGTAAATTGCAAGAGGGGCATGGTTGCCCATTCGATAGCTCCCACCACAAGATCCACCGATCCCCGCAGATATGCCAATCGATTCAATCAGCACATCCGATTGAAAGCGGATGGCAAGAGCTTCCCCTGGCTCAACTCGTGGAGAGCCATGACCATCAATTCCAAGACCATTCCCGTCTCGAATCGCTTGCCCCCCCTTTACCGATATAAATAGGGTGAGAGGAGCGGGAACCGGTAATGGTTTTCTCCAATCAAATTGAAATCTTTTTTTGGGGATAAAGGGAATCATACGATGACCCCCCCCATTTCGATGTAGCCGAGTGGTTGAAATTAATTTTTTGATCAAGGGTTGAATGCGATCTTCATTCAAACGATTTTTGGATTCCATGGGATCCGAAGATAATTCAAAAAGTTCAGTAGGCTTGGCTTTACCATAGCGCAAAAGGGAATCATCGAAGAAAATTTTCCATTTTCCCAGAAACTTTTGTCCATCGATCTGAGGATCATCGATTCGCATGGCACAAGCAGCTCCGTTCGTCCCTTCCTTGTGATCATTGTAAAACATCGGCCGACTCGGCAATGATTTTCCCTGCCAGGCAGGGAAAACATTATAGCTATCTTCCGCACCCTTTTCTCCATTTCTTAAGTCAGGCAATCGTACACCTAAAATATTTGAAAAGGTGGCATACAAATCCTGCAACCCAATTAATTCACTACTTGTTTTTCCTGAACTTTCTCGGTTCCCGTTGCCAACTTTTCCTTCCGGCCAGGACACAATGAAAGGGACACGGTGTCCTCCTTCGTAGCAACTTCCCTTATTGCTCCGTACCGGTCCAGTTGCGGTCTTAGATCTTACTTCAGCTCCGTTGTCCGAAGTGAAAATGATAACAGTATTATCGAGCAGTCTCTTACTCGGTCTGCGTGGGTCTTGGGTCTGCTCAAGGTAGTCAAGGAGCCTTCCCAGAGCGACATCGTTTTCGTAGACATAATCCAATCGGGCTGATGCCCTTTTCCCAGAGACCATTCTGCTCGTACCCCGTACTTTCTTTCCCCCAATTTCATTGGCTGCAGTGTACGGCCCATGATTGGAATTACTTGGATAATAAAGGAAAAAAGGGTCGAAGGAACTGGAGCGATTCCTGAGATGTTGATTCAGAAATTCAATCGCATGATCAGAGTGACGACGGCCGAGGTCATGCAGGTCATAAGCGTGTACGCCGCTATCAATTAATCTTTTCTTATTCCCAGTAGCGCCAATAACTCGTCGATTATGAATATGCCCGGGACCAATGGACTGGATTGGGGTATTTCGGTCCCCCTTTTTATTTTTACCGGTTCGGGCATTGGTTGTGCCTGCATCTGGACCCGAGGTTCCGTGCGAGCGTGAAGTAAACCGGGCATAATCAAAGCCATGGTCACAGGGGCCGTCAAAAATATCTTTGCTTAGATCCGCATCTTCCCAACCGGCAGCCGGCTTTCCATTGCTTTGGGTGTAGCGCAGACCGAGGTGCCATTTTCCCACCATTGCGGTGGCGTAACCTTGAGATCGGAATAGGGAAGCAAGGGTAGGACGGTCTTCCTCAATGAGTGGATCTCCCTGTACTCCAAAGAGCACCCAGTGCTTCATTCGGGCCCGCCACGGGTATCGTCCAGTAAGTAATCCGTATCGTGTGGGCGTGCAGCGTGAGGATGGCGCGTGGGCATCCGTAAAAAGAATTCCCATGTTCGCCAGTCTTTGCATGGCTGGGGTGTGAATTTGTTGATCGTCGGAATTTTTGGTGTAGAACTGGTACGCGGAACTATCCCCCATACCCATATCATCGGCCATAAAAAGAAGCACATTGGGCCGGTCTGAAATTTGGGAATGGCCAAGGATTGGAAAAAGAAAGAGACGCCAGAAATTCTTCATATTCGAATCTTAGTTTGGGCTAAGGATTTCTTGCAAGTAGATAGCTACCCTGGCTCAGGTTTAATTTAACCCAGTAATAAAATTTTGTAGTTTCTTTTCAGCTTTTTACGGCTGTAAAAATCTAAATACACTCTCAAAATAGAACTAGTCACATGTCAATATCAGGGAATATTAGAATGAAAAAGTCTTTCGTATGCTGTGGTTAAACTAACTTCAATTTGCCCATCTTTGATTGCACAAAACCGGGCGACCATATCCATTTCCTCCGCTTTTTTCATTCCTTCTACAGGACCCAAAATAATAAGTGCGGTCGCCCAGGCATCCGCATCCCGTGCGGTGGGTGCAAAGGCATTGACCGCGATCAGCTCATGCTCAAATGGTCGCCCAGTTCGTGGATCGATTAAATGGGACGCACTTCGGTTGGCATCTGGGATTGCTTTATTGAGTTGATAAGTTCCGGATGTAGCAACGGAATAATTTCGAAGGGGGACCGCAACCATGGACTCGGAGTCCCCGCTTCCATCTTCTAAGCCAATGATCCAACCTTTTCCGTCTCGGCCTCTGCCATTAGCCCGGACTTCCCCTCCAAGCTCAACCAGAAAATTGTTAAAATTCCAGCGTTGGAGCAGGGTGCAAACTTGATCAATAATTTCCCCTTTGGCAGAACCGGAAAAATCAAGTTGTAGAAGCGGCAATTTTTTTTGGATGAACCCCTTTGGTAAAATCTTAAACTTGTCCATACCAGTTAGTTTCTTGGCTTCGAGAATTTGTTTTCCAGTCGGGATGGTAGAACGAGTTTCCCCGACGGGCCCAAAGCCCCATAGGTTAATAATGGGGGCAAGGGTGGGATCGAAAGCCCCCTCACTTTGACGATTTATCCATTCTGCGTGTTCTAAAAGATCAAGCAATGAAGGGTGGATTGATAAGGGAGTGGTCGTAAGAGCGGCGTTGAATTGGTAAAGGTCGGAATCTTTACGCCAGTGGGAGAAAATCTTATCACCCTCCTCCAGCTTTCTACCGATATCCTCCCGTAATTCTTCCTTCTTTATCTCATTTTTAGAAAGGAGTTTGACGGACCAGGTTGTTCCCAATGCCCTGCCTTTAAGGATGGTTATGATCGTCTCATCTTCATTCCTATTTTCCATACATCCAAAGAGCCAGATGCTGGCGATAATTAATAACAGGAATGGTTTCTTCACAAGAAAAAATAGAGACTAATCGAAAGACCAAGCAGACCCAAGCTTAGGTAATCTCTCCGGGTCCATCCCGGATCGTTTTTTCTAAACTCAAAGAGTTTAAGCATTGCACCCGTCGGGCACCCGTAACGGCAGTATGCCATGGGGACAAAGGCAGATGCCAGTAAGCTAAGCAAGGCAATGGCAATCGTGATGCCTCCTGCCACCTCCCAGACATAGGCGTCAAAAGGTTCGAGGAAGGCGACCAAATGGACCGAATTGGTAAAGGCGAAAAATACCACAAGCCCAAGTAAACCGAAGGGCAAGAATTTGAGTACACGATCCAACTTCTGAGGAAGGCGGACAGGTTTTTGGTTAAGTTTTCTCATCCATTGCTGGGCAGCTCCATGGGGACACAGTTGATGGCAGTAAAAAGCCTTACCAGTCGTCATGGGTACCAGCAATGCCGCCAAAGTGAGCAGGGCAAGAATCGGGGCACGTTCCCATGGAACCCCGCTTTGGGCCCAACCAGCAAAAAGGGCCTGGGAGAGGATGTCCCCGTTTACCAACCCAAGGTAGAAAACCAAGAGTACTTGAAGGGATAAGCGAAAAAATTTGTTTTTCCCTCGCTTGTTAAAAGCCACAAAACCTGCAAGAAGAATAACGGCAAGCGATCCATAATCCCTTGCCTTCCAATTAATGAATGATTTTTTGGCCTCTTGGTTCAGCAATTTTTCCTGCTCCCAACTCGTGGCGGTTTTAACTATGCCCTCGGCCATCGCCATACTGGTCATGGTAGCTCCGGATACCCCTTCGACTTCTTCCTCGGTTAGATTCATATCTGCGAGTTGAGCAATGGACCGACCAGTAAATAGTGAGACGAAGTAGGCGTCCTCATTGGGGTAGTCCGCATAGGGTTCGTTTTCAAAACTCGATCGTATTTTCATCCCTGTGAGTGAATCATTGGTATCAAAAACGAATAGAGAATCCACGGGTCCCTGGTACCCAATGATCTGATCCGCATGGGGTGAGCTTCTTCCGGCCTGCCCGATTTTGGTACCATTGATATCCAAGATTTCCAGCAGGGAAGGGTGGGTGGCAGAAGGAATCAATTGAGATGCTGTGGGAATGTGTTCTTGTACCTCTTCTATTTGGATTGGATTCGGAAAACGGCTTGCCTGTTTTTCCGCACCAAAGCGAAGAGAAATGGCGTCCACAATGGCTAAGCTGGTTAGGGTAGCCCCGGATACGGTTTCTATTGTATTGGATTGGGCGAGTTGCTTCCGCGACTTACCGACGAATTGTTCAAAAAAGGCCGGCTTTTCCCTAATCGCATCCACATGATCAACCGTATCCCCGCTTGAACGAATCGAGACCAAAGAGACCTTTTGATCCTGGTCCCAAACGACTAAAACATTGGTAGAACCAGAGAATCCGATTACTGAATCTCCTTCGGGAGAGGTTTGGGTAACAATTCCCATGATGTTTTCATTTTGATCAAGTGCCTGAAGTTCAGATGGATTATTCTTATCGTGATCAAGAGAGAATGCGGAGGGTAGAATTTTCTGCACCTCGGTAAGTTGGATCGGTTGACCCTTCTTCTTCAGATCGGCTAAAAAGCCTTGATGGGATTGATGAATCAAGCCCACAATGGCAGTGAGGCAGAGAAAACGGCAAATTTGACGTATTCGTCTCACCTATGCCAGACTTGCCAATGCTTTAATCAACCGGAACAAGTTGAGCGGCGTCCACATGTACATTTCCCAGAGCTCCTTCAGCAATCAGATTGACCAATACCTTTTGTCCTTTTCTCAGGGTGATTTTTCCCACCGAATGAAAGCCGTTTTCAAAACTTGGCTTTTGGGTCATATTCACAGTCGAGCTCATTTGGATGGTTTGATCACCTGTAATTACTTCAACGGGAACCGACTTCCCCCGGTTGGGATGGGGTTGATATGCAATTCGAGTATCATACAGTCCGGCCATGGGTGCTTCCAAGGTAAAGGTGGCAGTGCTTTTCGGATTGCTTGAATATTGATAACCGAATGAAAAGTAAGGTTTCAGCCCTTGTCCCTTCTTCCAATCTCCCTTAAGTACCGCTTTGCTATCGTCCACGACCCCTGGGAATTTCTTGGGGTCTAATCCATTGGGTGCTCCGTATGGACCCGCCAATTCCATTGCATCGGAAGGTATTGTGATCTTATCATTCACGGTTGGACGGAATGCTTTTCCGGGTAGATCGATTAGTTCAATCAGATCGTCGAGATGAGATTCATAAACATCTCGGGGAAGGCAGTCCCGTTGAATACAAATGGAAGCAGCCCGTCCGACGACTTCACCCATCATTCCACAGGTTTTCATTACCCGAACCGTTCCAAGGGCTTCATGGGTAACACTGATACAACGTCCAGCCATGAAAAGGTTTTCAATATTGCGGGAATAAAAGCACCGGTAGGGTATAGGGTAGCCATAAGAGCGATCGACTCCTTTTCCGTGGACGGCATAGGCAATGAATGGATTGTCGGGAAACTTTTGTGCGTACTGTTTTTTTGGGTAGTGCAGATCAATGCTCCAGGTGCTGGGCACACACCCGTCGGCGAAGTCACGCTTAGAGACGATGTCTTCTTCAGTAAGAATAACATCTCCGAGAAGGCGTCGAGACTCCCGAGGACCCCCAACATAAGCGACCCAGGTAAGTTTCGCATTCTTGTGGTCCTTTGCCCCATCGCGATTTTTCATCGCATTGAAGGCACCAAAGACTGCCCGTAAATTCCAGTCGCGAATTCCCTCCGCGTCACTTAATGGATCCTTGTCGTATCCACTTTCCCAAAACCATTCTCCATGAAATCTACGAGGGTAGGGGAAGTCCATCATTTCAAGGTCGAGTGCCCACGGGGTTTCAGGGTAGAAAACCTCGTTTTCGTCATTCGCCCAAGCCCACATGTTACTCATACCCATCCGTCCTTTGGGTGTCATGGAGTGGTCCGCCCCAGCGAGAAATCCGATGGTTCCATGCCCGGTCGCATCCACAAAAAGAGGCCCTGAGAAACGGGTAACTTGACCAGTTCTTACATCAAAAGCATGCACCGCAGATAGTTTACTGCTTTGCTTTTCCACTTTGAAAGCGTGTTGGTAAAGTTGCAGGTCGATATTTTCTTCGGCACGAACAATGGTTTCTTTTTTCGCATCCTCGAACTCTTCGTAAGTCCCTGGTGACTTTGTAGCGTGGTCGCATATCTCTTCGATTATTTCTCCAATTCGGGGATATTTCCCACGACGTATATTTCCTTTTGCCCATACGCGGACTTCACTGGATCCATTTCCTCCAAGAACCGGACGATCCTGAATCAGGGCAACCTTGCATCCCATACGGGCCCCAGAAATCGCGGCTCCCATCCCTGAATAACCTCCTCCAATCACTACCAAGTCATATTTTTTTTCGATCGGTTTTTCACTAATGCCTAAAAGTTCTCGACGCCAGTTGCCCAGAATTTGGGAATCATTGGGTGGGACTTCCTTACTTGAGGTTAGATAGATCGCATCACATCGCCCGTTAAATCCAGTCAGGTCCGAAAGAGCCAAGGTGTTCGTCCCTTTCTTCAGAGTAACCTGTCCTCCAGCCTGCCAATTCCACTCGGCTCCCTGTGTTCCAAAACTACCCTTTACCGGGTTGCCGTTGACGATGATTTGAAAGCGACCGGGTTGTCCCTTTGCTCCCCAACGGGCTACCCAGTCCTTAGTACGGGCAAATAATTGATAGCTCCCGCCTTCATTTACCTCAATGGAGGTAGTCGCATCTTCAACGGCTGTTCCGAGGCCATGAGCCAGAAGGTAGGGGGAACCCATTTCGCGGATAAATTGGGTATCAAGTTTCCATCCGCCATGATCTGAAAAGGATTCAGTTTCGATTAAGATCTTATCGGCTTGAAGGAAAAGAGCAGGAGTGGCAAGGAGGAAGGAGGAGATTAGGAGTTTATTCATTTGAATTGGTTGGATTTTGATCAGGTTTTTATATCCCACATGAAAATGAAATTTAACGGCTTCGTCCCGCGTCTAAGAATTTTTGAAGTTCGGCTTTCATTTTGGCAAGGATTTTGGGGTGTTTGGCAGAGAGGTCATTTTTCTCGGCCGGGTCCTGGGAGAGGTCAAAGAGTGCAAATGGGGGAACTTTTTGTCCCCGTTGTTCCCCCAGTAATTTATTAACTTGATAATTACTGGTCTTCATCGAGTCATGCCGGTGAAGTTTCCAATTTCCTGCTCGGTATCCGTAATTATTTCCACGCCCATTATCCTGCAGAATCAGATGCGGACGGCCCTTCGCTTTCTTTTTACCAAGCAGTGCATCCATGACATCCAAGCTGTCCAGGCAGGCATCCTTGGGCATTTCGACTCTTAAGTGATTGGCAAAACTACTGGCTAAATCAATGGTGCAGACCACTTTATCTGAAACTCCTGGTTGAATCGTTCCAGGCCAATAAGTAATAAACGGGGTCCGGGTTCCACCTTCAAAAATACTGTATTTCCCCCCCGAGTAGGGACCCGCAGCTTTGTGATCCCCCATTTTTTGTAGAGCTTCGTCCGCGTAACCATCATCCCCCACGGGTCCGTTGTCCGAACAGAATATGATCATGGTATCCTTTTCTAGGTTAAGCTCTCTTAAATGGTTTACGATTTCACCGACGCACCAGTCGAGTTGTACGATTACATCCCCCCGGTAACTCATCGCTGAGGTTCCACGGAAGCGTTCATGGGGAATCCTTGGAACATGCAGGTCATGAGAGGCAAAGAAGAGAAAGAATGGATATTCTTTGTTTTGGGCGATCCACTCCTTTGATTTTTCCACCCATTTGTCCGCCAGGTCCTCATCCCGAAACCGGGCGTTGTGTCCACCGGTGTAGTACCCAATCCGGCTGATGCCGTTGTGAATGGTGTGGTTATGTCCATGAGTCCAATCCATTTTCAAAGTGTCGCGATGCGTAACCCCAGTGGGATGATCCGGACTTGGTGGTTTCATTCCCACCCACAATGGATCCTTGGGGTCCAAATTAAGCACCTTATGATTTTCAACATAAACCTGAGGCACTCGGTCATTGGTGGTGGGTAGCAAGAAATTATAATCAAATCCAATTTCTCTTGGACCGGGTTTTAATTGCTCATTCCATTGAGGCCCGACACCCGGACTTCCCAACCCTAGGTGCCACTTGCCAACCACTGCGGTTTTGTACCCGGCTTGCTTGAGAATATCGGGTAGGGTGCAGGTGTCTTCTGGTATGATCAATGGTGAACTGGGAGGGGCAATGCCCGTATTTTTGCCGCGAAAGGCATAGGTTCCAGTAAGAAAGGAATAACGGGTAGGCGTACAGGTTGAAGCTGAACAGTATCCGCTGGTGAATTTGAGTCCACCTTGAGCCAATTTATCGATATTCGGAGTTTTTAGGTTTTTAGGCCTCGCTCCATAACAACCCAGATCTCCGTATCCGAGATCATCTGCCATGATGACGATAACATTTGGCTTTTTGGCCATGGCCCAGGCCGACAACATGAGAGAAGATAATAGGTAAGTAATTTGTTTCATGTAAAAGGGGGGATTAGTGATTCATGATCTGTTCAATCTCTTCGATTTCAATGGGAATATTTGCCATCAGATTTCTGGGTCCAACCTTGGTGATTTGAATATTATCTTCCAAGCGAATCCCAAAGCCTTCATCGGGTAAATAAATTCCAGGTTCCACGGTAAAAATCGAGTTTTCGCGGAATTCAGACTGACCATTCGATACATCATGGACATCAAGCCCAAGCGAATGCCCCAATCCATGCATGAAGAATTTTCGACAAGCTGGGTTTTCGGGGTCCTGCTTTTTGATCTGGGAAGGAGTAATCAATTTAAGACGGAGCATTTCTTCGGTCATCATGTCGTGAGAATCGTTTTGCCATTGCTTTAAGGATTTCCCAATAGTTGCATTATTAATACTTTGTCTTAAAACCCGTAAAACAGCGTTGTACACCTGTTTTTGCCTTCGGGTAAATTTCCCGCTTACTGGAATGGTCCGGGAAAGATCCGCATTATAATTGGCATAGCAGGCACCCACATCCATCAATAGTAAATCCCCCTTCTTACAGGCTTGATCATTTTGCAAATAATGCAAAACACAGGCATTGGCTCCGGAGGCCACAATCGGAGTATAGGCAAATTTGCTTCTCCTACGAATGAACTCCCTCGCCCATTCAGCTTCGATTTCATACTCTTTCACCCCGGGTTTAACCATCCTTAAGACTTGGTGAAAACCTTGGCTTGTGACCTCAATAGCTTGCTTAATTAATTTAATTTCTTCCGCACTTTTACAAAAGCGGAGATCATGTAAATAAGGAGCCAAACGCTCGATACGATGAAGCGGGTATTTTTTTTGAATCTCTTGGTTCAAGCGCTGATCCCTAGTTTCCACCAGATTATCGGCCCGGTTGTGTTCATTGCTATTGAGGTAAAAAATATCCGCTTCTGCCGCCAGAAGTTGGAAAATATGATCAAAGTCTTGGATCCAATATACTGTTGGTATCCCCGAGATCTTACGGGCGTCTTCTTTGCTGTGCTTGTAACCTTCCCAGATCTTTAGGTTTTCATTCGGTTCACGTAGGAATAATATCTCTCGATGCTTGGGATTGGAGCAACCAGGAAAAAGAACGAGCCGGCTTTCTTCCTGTTCGATGCCGGACAAATAAAAAAGGTCGGAATTGGGATGGAAGGGAAGGGTCCCATCTGCATTTGATGGCAGGACATCATTTGCATTACTTATGGCTAGTCCTTTCTCTGGCAAAAGCTTGCCAAGATTTTTACGATTTCGGAGAAAGAGTTTAGACTGAATCGATCGGTGACGCATGGGTGAAAAGAGTATCTTTTAGGCTACTAAAGATTGGGGTGCATGCAAGATACTTTGCCCTCTTCAAGCGAAATACCTCCTCCTTACCTGAAGATCAAGTTGCACGGAATCTGGCTTGATATTGGCTTGGGCTCATACTCACGCCATTAAGAATTCATTTTAAATCCAGAGAAAGTGTGTGCTTGCATAAGGCTAACTTTCAATAAAAAATGCAGAAATAAATTATCGTTTTATTGATAAATCGTTACTTTTTTCCCTCTTACTTATCTAACCCTTTTATCTTACTTTATTCTCTTCATGAACCAGTGGACTTTCATCCTCGCTGCATCTTGGATGAGTTTTCTAACTGTAACCGCATTGGGCGATCCAATACGGGTTCTTTTTCTTGGGCACGAATCCAAACTTCACAATTCTAACGAATATTACCCTATTTTGTCTAAATCCTTGGGGCGGGATGCGATCTATTTTGATTATGTCACCAGTGTTAACCAAGCGTTAGACGATGCGGACTATTTAAACCAATTCGATGCCCTACTTCTTTATGCGAACCATCCGCGTATTAGCTCGGTTCAATGGAAGAACCTATTATCCTTTGTTCGATCGGGAAAGGGATTTATTCCGGTTCACTGTGCTAGTTGGTGCTTTTCGAATGTTCCGGAATACGACCAATTGGTGGGTGGACGCTTTAAAAGTCATCAGGGTGCTGTCTTTAGTCCGCGGGTTGTAAAAAAGATGCATCCCGCGGTACAGGGGATCGGTAAATTGGAAGCATGGGATGAAACTTATTTTCATGAGCGTCACCATTCGAAAAATCGAACGGTGCTCATGGTTCGTGATCCTTTACCTGGGGATCCGCATGACCAACCGGAACCATGGACTTGGGTCCGTACGGAAGGAAAAGGGCGGGTTTTTTATACCGCTTCCGGACATGATGAACGAGTTTGGGGAAAAGCTGAATTCCATAAACTTATTAAACAGGGAATTCTTTGGGCAGTGGGTGAACAGGTTCTTGAGCGCTATGAAAACTTTTTAGCCAAGCGAGCCCCTCTGAAGTACGAGAAGCGGGATAACATTCCGAATTATGAAAAAAGACCGGAACCGCTTGCTTATCAGTTACCGCTTTCCCCCGAGGAAAGTATCAAACATACCCAGGTTCCAGTTGGATTTAAACTCGAACTTTTTGCATCTGAACCCGATATTGTGAACCCGATTTATTTCCAGTGGGACAAGAGCGGTCGGCTTTGGGTCGTGGAAACGGTGGATTATCCCAATGAGCTTAAGGAAGGAAGGAAAGGAAACGACCGGATCAAAATTTGTGAAGATACCGATGGGGACGGCAAGGCGGATAAGTTTACCATTTTTGCGGATGGATTTAATATCCCCACATCTCTGACTTTTGCCCGGGGGGGAGTGATTTTGGCTCATGCCCCGGATCTGCTTTTTCTTCAAGATACAGATGGGGATGATAAGGCGGATATCCGTAAGATATTAATTACTGGTTTCGGGCTTAATGATACCCATGCTGGTCCGAGCAACTTGCGTTATGGCCTCGATAACTGGATTTACGGTACAGTGGGATATTCAGGTTTCAATGGAGAAGTGAATGGAGAAACACATAGTTTTCGTTCGGGAACCTTCCGTTTCAAATCAGATGGTTCGAAGATGGAGTTTCTTCATCAGTATAATAATAATACTTGGGGAATCGGTTTGAACCTGCAGGGAGATATTTTCGGGTCGACCGCGAACAATAACCCAAGCTTCTTTGGCGGCGTTCCAAGTCGGGTACACAATGGAGAAAAGCGTATGACCGCGAAAATGATTGCGAGTTCTCCCAGGTTTTATCCGATCACTCCCAATATTCGTCAGGTTGATGCTTTTAATGCTTACACTGCCGGATGCGGTCATGCTTTTGCGACCTCCTCCGGTTTCCCCGAATCTTGGCGTAACCAAAGAGCATTTATTTGTGGCCCGACCGGTCATCTTCTTGGCATGTACGATGTCCGACCAAAGGGTTCGGGTTTTGAGTCTGTCAACGCATACAGCCTAGTTGCAAGCACCGACGAGTGGTTCTCTCCAATCGTTGCCGAAGTTGGACCCGATGGAAATCTATGGATAGCTGATTGGTATAATTTTATCATCCAGCACAACCCAACTCCCAACCTGAACCGGGGTGGATATGATGCTCAACGCGGACTGGGGAATGCCCATATCAATCCCAACCGCGATCGCCAGCATGGTCGTATTTACCGCTTGGTTTATCAAAAGAACGAAGCCCCAGTGATCAATTTAGAAAATGCTTCCTGGGAAAAACTGGTCCAAGCCCTTGAAAATGACAATATGTTCTGGCGTCTGACTGCCCAGCGTCTCTTGGTAGATGGTGGTTACAAGAAAGCAGTACCCGCACTAATAAAGCTTCTTTCCCAACCCGCTCCGAAATCCTTGCATGCATTATGGGCTTTGCATGGTCTTGGTGCTCTCGATCGCCAAGCACATGAGAGATGTCTCAATTCAAAAGATCCGGCATTGCGCCGAAATGCAATCCGGGCACTACCTACTGACTTGAAGGGGCAACAAATGCTTCACGACAGTGCTACCCTTGCTGACAAGAACCTGTTGGTCCGACTTGCCTCCTTCGTGAAGCTTGCCTCATTCCCGCGAGACCAAGGAACCCGAGACATCGCATCGTTACTAATGCGGGTGGAAGAAAATGCCAAGGATGAATGGCTTCGGTTGCCCCTTCAGTCTTTGGGTGCGGTGGAAGCCAACCTTGTGAGGTATGAAAAAGGACCCAACCTTTTACCAAATCCCTCCTTTGAGTCCGTCGATGGCAAGTTGCCCATGGGCTGGAAGGTTCGAACCTACAGTGGTAGCGGCACCATGGAGCATACGATCGAGACGGCTAGCAAATTCGTAAAGACCGGAAAGTCTTCCCTGTGCATTTCATCAAATGGTGGGCATGATACCAGTGCCTTTGCAACTACCCAACTTAAGTCGGGAGTCCGATATTCGCTTTCTGCTTGGATTAAAACGGATAGGGTCGAAGGAGGTGGCATGGGTGTTTTACTCAATGTTCATGAACTAGGACAAAAGGGTATGACCAAGGGCATCCGCAAGACCAATGACTGGCAAAAGGTAGAGACCGTCTTTGTTAGTCCCTCTTCTCGCTCGGTTACTGTCAACTGCCTATTCGGTGGATGGGGCCGATCCAAGGGAAAGGCTTGGTTCGATGATATTTCGCTCCATGAAATGAAACCAATCTATAAAGAAGATGATCAAGTGGAAAGTCGAAAAGTTGATCTTGATTGGACGGTCGATGCCATTCCCGGACTCCTTTTCAGTAAGACATCCCTCACCGCAAAATCGGGTAAGTGGCTTAAGATTTCCTTTAATAATACTGACAATATGCCTCACAATTTGGTTATTATTGCTCCGGGAACTTACGATGCAGTGGGCCAAGCTACTGACTTGATGATGGCAAAACCGGGTGCCGCTGTACGAAATTATATTCCTGAAGATGCAAAGGTAATTGCCCAGACTCCCATGGTTCTACCGGGAAGAAAATACGACCTCATTTTTCAAGCCCCTGAACAACCTGGCAGGTATCCCTTTCTGTGTACTTTCCCGGGTCATTGGCGACTTATGAAGGGGGAACTAATTGTGCAAGCATCCGCTTTTTAGCCATTTTTCAAACACTTTAACCTTACAATCTAAAATCATTATGAGTATTGAAAGACCAAAAGTAGCCATAATTGGACTCGGCTTCGGGGCCGAATTCATTCCGATTTATCAACGCCATCCGAATGCGGAGATTGTGGCTCTTTGCCAAAGAAATGAGGAAAATCTGAATCAAGTCGCTGATCATTATAATATCAGCAAGAGATTCACCGATTATTCTGAGTTGCTTGCCGATCCAGAAATTGACGCGGTCCATATTAATACTCCCATTCCTCACCATGCGGAAGCAACCTTGCAGGCGATGCGTGCTGGAAAGCATGTCGCTTGCACCGTACCCATGGCAACCTCAGTTAAAGACTGTGAAGCCATTGTAAAACTTTCTGCGGAGAGTGGGATGAAGTATATGATGATGGAGACCGTGGTCTATGCCCGCGAGTTTCTTTATATGAAGGAACTCTACGATAATGGCGAATTGGGAAAACTGCAGTTTCTCAAGGCCAGTCACCAGCAGGACATGGATGGGTGGCCCGGTTACTGGCCCGGTCTTCCTCCCATGCATTACGCCACTCATTGTGTGGGTCCCGTTCTTGGCTTGGGTAGGCATGAGGCGGAGTATGTCAGTTGTTTCCCAAGTGGAACCATTCGTGAGGAAATGCACGGGCATTACAACTCCCCCTTTGCGGTCGAGACTACGCACCTTAAATTTCGAAACAGCGACTTGAGTGCTCAAGTCTACCGTTCCCTTTTTGATGTGGCCCGCCAGTACCGAGAAAGTTTTGAGGTCTACGGATCCGAGAAAGCAGTGGAATGGCCTCTAATCGAGGGTGAACCCCTCGTGGTGCACACCGCGAAAAAACCTGAACCGGAAATTCCAGAGAAGGTGGAATGCCCGGACTTTGCCAAATTGCTTCCCGAAGAAATCGCTCCCTTTACCACCGGTGGTGTCTATTCCAACCAGGATGGTGAGGAACATTTGAGTTTCACTCAGGGTGCCGGACACGGGGGATCACATCCACATTTGGTTCATCAATTCGTGGAGTTACTTCGTGGAGTAGGGGAGGGCTATCCCAATGCGGTACAGTCCGCCAATATTACACTAACTGGAATTCTCGCACATGAGTCCGCCCTAAAGGGAGGGGAATTGATTCGCTTGCCGGAATGGAGTATGAGTTCCTGATTCCTTTGAACACTTGGTTCAAAGACAAGGTTTGGATAATAAGTTGGTTTTGTATCGCAACGGCTTCAGTCTTTGCTGTGCAGAAGCCCAATGTCTTATTCATCAGCATCGACGATCTCAATGACTACATTTCACCTTTGGACCATCATCCGGGAATTAAGACTCCAAACTTTGACCGCTTAGCGAAACGCTCGGTCACTTTTGCTAATGCTCATTGTGCTGCTCCTGCATGCCACCCTTCTCGGGTAGCAGTGATGACCGGGGTGCATCCGGTTCGTTCCGGGATTTACCGAAATATGTTTCGAGCCCATGGTCCTCGTTGGCGGCATGAGTCGAAAGTTTTGGAGAAGGCGGTGGTTTTATCCCAACATTTTCGGGATCATGGATATTGGGCGGCCGGTGGTGGGAAGATTTTTCATACCCTGCAATGGACCCCGGGAGATTCCCAGAATGATCCCGATGCTTGGGATGAGTATCGGGGAGATCCCCTCGATCCAATTTCTAAGGATTGGCCAAGGCCAGAAAGTACTAAAGTGAACCAGAATCAGGGATTTATCGGTAAACGACCTCTCGGCAATCATTACTTTGGAGCCGCGGTTATCGAAGAGGAAGACGAGACCCATGGCGATCATCTTGTGGTCGACTGGGCGATCGAACGAATGAATGAAAAGCGAGAACAGCCTTTGTTTTTGGCTGTTGGATTGTTTCGTCCACACATTCCATTCGAAGTTTCTCAAAAGTGGTTTGATCTCTACCCGATTGAAAAAGTACGGCTTCCTGAACACCTTATAAATGATCTGGAGGATGCCCGTCCTCATGGGCGGATGGGTTGGCATAAGTGGGTCATCGAAAACAAACAATGGAAACACTTGATGCGTGGCTATCTTGCCTGCGTCAGTTATGTTGATCATCAGGTTGGTCGTTTGTTGGATGCATTGGATTCTTCTGGTCTTAAGGAGAATACCATTGTCGTGCTCTGGACCGATCATGGCTTTCATATTGGTGAAAAAGAGAACTGGGAAAAATTTGCCCTATGGGACCAGACCACCCGGGTGCCTCTGTTTTTTCATGCTCCCGAAGTCAGTAAGGATGGAGTAAAAACTCGCCATCCGGTGACCCTTACCGACCTTTATCCCACTTTATGCGAACTGGCCGGCTTGCCAGTTCCTGAGCAGTGCGACGGAATGTCCTTGGTTCCTCAGTTGAAGAATCCGGACCGAAAGAAAAAATCATTTTCCCTCACCTCCTTTCAATTTTCGGGAGATTCCGCGCCCTCTCATGCGGTTTCGGATCACCGCTATCGTTTAATTCGTTACCCCAATGGATTTGAGGAATTATATGATTTGGAGAAGGATGTTAATGAATTTCAGAACCTGAATGAAAATCCCAATTTCTCTAAAATCAAAAAGAGACTTGCCATTGGAATTCCGGCCAAAGTGGCGGATATGGTTGGAGTACCTAAAAGTTCTCCCTATAATTTAAATCGATCCTTAAAATGAAAATGTTTGTACCCACCTTATATCGAACTTGTTTATTTAGTGTAAGCTTTCTGTCTTTGCAGTTGGTGGGAAATACTTTTAGTCTTCCACTGAATCATATCTTTAACTCATTGGCGCAAACCGAAGATTCTGCAGTGCAGGCTTCCATGCTCCGTGGTACGCTTGCGGGACTATCTGACAAGCGGAATATTGCGGCACCTGCTTCATGGAAGACCTTGCGTAGCAAACTCGTTCGATCCAAAGATCCGGAAGTTGTAAAGTTAGCTGATCAACTCAGCCAAATCTTTGGCGATCTTTCCGTGAGTGAGGATGCCCTAAAACTGGTGTTGAATGGAGATGCCAGCCTTGAAGAGCGGAAGGAAGCTCTTGCGGGTCTGGTGACGATGAGGTTCGAAGAACTTCCCGAAAAGCTGAAATTATTGCTCGGTACAGACCTGAAAGTCGATGCGATTCGGGCCTATTCCTTTTTTGATTACTCGGAAGCTCCCAAGGAACTGATCACGGAATATGAAGAGTTTGACACTGTTGCTAAAAGGGCAACCATTGACACCCTCGCATCGAAGAAGTCCTATGCCAGGGCATTGCTAGAGGCGTTGCGAACTGAAAAAATCACCAAAGCAGAAATTCCGAATTATACCGCTCGTAATTTGCAAAAAATGCTCGGTGGTTCTTTCAATAAAGTATACGGGAGGATTCTGGAAATGGGAGAACTCTCTAAAATTAGCAAAAACCCGATCAACCCGCTACCCGATGGTTTTACGAATGCACGCCGAATCGAGGTGGGTGTGTTGCCGGGGCTTAAGTTCAACACTGATCGCATCCAGGCAAAAGCTGGGGAAAAAATTGTCTTTGTTTTCCCTAACGATGATGCCAGCGGCATGGTTCATAACCTCGCCATCATCACTCCTGGTTCAACTCAGACCGTGATGGATGCTGCGGTTGCCATGGGTGCGTCAGGTCTAAAGAAAAACTTCATTCCGGAAATACCCGAGCTTCTTGCCTCTACACCCCAGGTGGCTCAGGGTATGAAATACACCCTCTACTTCTCCGTGCCAGATGAGCCTGGAGACTACCA
>CESW01123802.1_pt1 | contig 17459 bp, 10 predicted proteins | sample 531171 | NCBI WGS metagenome assembly CESW01 (sample SAMEA2621859, study PRJEB7988) | marine metagenome | biome: marine biome (ENVO:00000447); feature: surface water layer (ENVO:00002042); material: "saline water (ENVO:00002010), including plankton (ENVO:xxxxxxxx)" | depth 5 m
ATTTTTTGATAATTAATTATTTCTGATCCAGATAAAATAGGATTTACCTTTTGCAGATTATTGTTTTGATCATTTTTAACAACTAATATCTCCTCTTCTATGCTTGGGTAATCAAGAATAATATTGAACATAAATCTGTCAAGCTGTGCCTCAGGAAGTGGATATGTTCCCTCTTGCTCAATTGGATTTTGTGTTGCTAAGACAAAAAAGGGGGTTTCAAGCACATATTTATTACCTGCATTTGTAATCGAACGTTCCTCCATAGCTTCTAATAGTGCAGATTGAGTTTTTGGTGGTGTTCGATTAATTTCATCAGCAAGAATTAGATTTCCAAATAGCGGGCCTTTTATAAATTTAAAATCTTTATTTTCATCAAGAACCTCAGTTCCAACAATATCAGATGGCATAAGATCAGGAGTAAATTGAATTCTTTTAAAATCTAGACCTAAAGATTTAGAAATGGTTCTTACCAGTAGTGTTTTAGCAAGGCCGGGGACACCTTCAATTATGCAATGTCCATTGCAAAAAATTGAAATTAATAATTGTTTGATGATTTCATCTTGTCCTACAATAACTTTTTTTATTTCGTTATAAAAAATTTCATAATCTCTAATAAAATCTTTTGTTAAATCAATATCACTTTTCTTATTATCTACCATTTATATCTGTATTTACAGTTTTTATCAAAACCTTTTATATTAATATATGTATTTTCTATTCTATTTTCAACCCACTCATCCAATTTGAACTGTTTTTTTTGATTTAAAGCTAAATTTTGAAATAAATCATAATCCAAGTCTAAATTTGCTATATGAGAATCAATTTTTTCAACAACATTCAATATTCTATAAACAGTCCCTTCGTTAGATTCAACTTTTTTTGGACTAGTGAACTCATTATTGTTTAGATTTTTTACTAAAAAGCTTATAGATGATCCTAGCTCATCAATGGTATATGAAGAAGATCCATTAGATGGATTTACTAATAAGCCATCGTTATTTTTACTTTTATCATCTGAATATCTTTGAACAGCAGTTGAAAAACTAATATCATTATTTTTTAAAAGAGAATGTATACTATCAGCCCTAATTTTAGCTTTTTGCAAAGAGGTAGAAGAATACTTGGGCTTTATAAGTATGTGTCTCACATTAACTTTTTCATCTTTTCTATCAATTAATTGTATAATATGATAACCAAAATTGGTTTTTACTACTTCAGACACTTCACCAATTTTCAATCTAAAAGCAGCTTTTTCAAATTCTTTAACAAATATTCCACGAGAAACATAACCAATTTCACCACCCTTGTTTGAAGACCCGGGATCATCTGAATATAATGCTGCTAAAACTTTAAAATCCTCACCGTCATTAATTCTTTTTCTGAAAGAGTTCAGCCTATTAATTATTTTATTAATTTCTTCTTCAGACATTTTTGGCTTAACAATAATTTGTGAAAGTTTATACTTATCCTTCAAATATGGGATATCATTTTTATCTAGACTTTCATAATATAAATTAACATCAAAAGGAGTAATTTTTATGTCATTTGTAATATTCGATTGCATCTTTTGAATCAAAAGTTGATCCTTAACTAAGTTGAATAATACTTTTTTTATTTGATAGATATCTTTTTCAAAATATTGTTCAACCTTTTCAATATTACCAATTTGTTCAACATAATAATCTAATCTGGATTGAACTTCTTGCTCAATTTCATCATCACTTAATAAAATACTATCCTCTTTTGAAGAAAAAATTAAAAGTTTTTGTGTAATCAAATCCTCAAAGACTTGACACTTAAGTTCTTGACTTTTAGTATTTCCTTGGGATAACATCTGTATATATTGATTTTCAATTTCAGAAAGCAAAACTACTTTATCTCCAACTATTGCTGAAATTTTATCAACAACTTGGCCATATAATTTTATTGAAAAACTGATTAAAAAGATAATAAATAATCTTTGTTTCATTTATAAATTTTTAATTTATCACTAGATTTTGCTTGAATGTATAGTTGATTTTCTAATTGACTCAAAAAAACAAGCTTTTTTTCATTTAGAATTGTAGAAATAATATTATCTCGGACCAAATTAAGTGGACAAATTTCTCCAATTTTCCTTGAATCAAAAATTTTCATATAGTAGAACTTTGTTGAATCCTCAAAAATATGATTTTTAATATTTGTAAAATAGTTTTTTCTAAAAACGTTATTTTCGGGTAAATGTTGCAAAATATCATTAAAATAAATCCAATTAGTGTCTGACAAAAAAAATTTGTCAGCATATTGACTACAATACTCTGAAATATCATCAAAATTTGGTTGTTCAAAGAAAATATTTTTAAAATTATTTAAGCCAGGGGCGTTTTTCTTTATTGAAACAAAATTAATTTTAACAATATTTTCCTTGAGTACGAATATTTTTTTATTTCTTAAATAATACTCTAAAACCTCGTTATTATTTATATTAGTATCAATTTTTTGATTAACTAATTTTTTTTGGTATTTGTATATTAACAAATTTTCATAAAAATCGTCTGTCTTTTTTTTGAGATCTTTTTGCTTTTCGTTCAAATTAATATTAGCGCTATACAAAAGTAAATTTTTGTTAATCCATTTTTTTATGTAATTATCTACAAAGTAAGCTGTATCAATTTGATTTTTTGGGAACTCACTAATAATCTGTTCCATATAAAGTTTTTTATCATAAAGTTCAACAATTGGTTTCTTTTGATAACTATCGCCACAGGCAATTAATAAAATGATAGAAAAGATTAATTTATATTTCAACTATTAATCAATTAGCGAGTATAAGATTTCATAATTGACATAAAAATCATATTTAGATCTTAATTCCTCTATCCATTCTTTATCTAATGAATTTTGATAATCAGAAATTACTTTTCCTCTCACCTCTTGAACTGTTTTGTAAGTTGAAGGCAGTAACGATTCGACATTAATTATTATAACTTCACCATTTTCTCCAATTAAATCTTTTGAAATACCTTTTTTCCACTTAATCATATCTATGTAATTGTTTTGACCTATTTCAAATTTACCCTCATCTATTTTTAAGTTGAGCGAGTTTTTTATATTAATTTTACTTAGTAAATCTTTATTATTCAACTTTCCTCTGTTTTTAAGAAATATAGCTTTTCTAACCTGCTTTGAAACCGAAACAGACGCACAAGTATATATTGATGCTTTTAATCTCTCGTTCCAAAGATAGTTGTTCTTATTTAGTTCGTAGAATTTCTCTAACCCAATAGTATCCTCAACAGCTTTACCCCAAACCAATTTATTAGTTAAATCAAATAGTAAAATACCATCTCTGTATTCTTTTAATAAAGCTTTGTATTCAGGATATTTTTCTTCCAAATTATCCTCTTCAACTTCTAGTAGTTTCTTGTTAATAAATTCTTCATATAAACTATCAATGTTAGTCTCTCTTTTTTGATTATCTAATATGAATCTTATAAAATCTTGCTGATTATACTTTAAATCATCAATCATAAATAGGGTAAATATCAAACCTTTTGCGCTTTTTCCATCCCATGTACTCTTCTTAACTTCCTTTTCTCCATAGGCCTTAATTTGATTGATTCTTTTTTCAATTTTTATAATTTTATAAGCTTCTCTAAGCTTATCATATAACTTTTCTTTACTCAAATTTGCTCTGGAATCTCTTTCAATCTTTCTTTTTAAGTCAGTCTCAAGATCTTCAAAAGGTAAGATTTGCTTTTTATTTATTAGTTTGACAATATGCCATCCATAATCTGTCTCAAATGGTTCAGAGAAATCATTAATTTTTTCTAAACCAAATGATTTTTCCTCAAAAACTGGAACCATTTTACCTACACCAAATGGTGGTAATTCTCCTCCATTTACTGCACTTGATTTATCTTCAGAAAATCTTTCAGCCAAATCCTCAAATTCATCTCCTTTTTTTAAGTTATTGTAGACTTCAAAGATTTTTGTTTTTGCATTTATATTTTTATCAATATTGCCTTTTTGAGTCTTAAACATAATATGAGAAACATTAACTTCTCCTACAGCATCTCTCTTGTCGTTTAATTTTATGAGATGGTAGCCATATTTAGTTTTAACCGGACCGCAAATTTCTCCAATTTTACAATTATATGCAGCTGATTCAAATGGATATACCATCATAAAGCTTGTAAAGTAACCAAGATTTCCTCTATTAATTTTTGCTGATTTATCATCAGAAAAAGAAATTGCAGCTTCGTCAAATGAAACTTTTCCGCTTGTAATATCCTTTTTGATATTGTTTATTCTGTTCAGTGCATCTTTTTCATTTTTTTGAATAAAATCTTCACCAAATGAAACTAATATATGGCTTACGTTCAAATCATATTTAGTTCTTTCATATGCCTCTTTTAATAAATTTTCTTCAAAGTCTTTATCTTTCAAGTAAGGTTTAGATAGCTGCTTTCTATAACCACCAAGTTCATTAACAAAAGATTTCAAGGTATCCATTCCTAATGATTCAGCTTCTTTAACTTTAAGTTTAAAATTGATAAATAATTGCATGTATTCTTCAAGATATTCTTTTGAGAATGTTTTTTTATCATTATTCTTATAAAGAATATTTTTAAATTCTGTTAAAGAAATATTTTCATTTTCAATTGTTAAAATAGTTTCGCTTGAAGAAACTTCAAAACTAAAAATTGTAATTAATGTAATTATTAAATGTTTCATGTTCTTATTATTTTCTACTATAATTTGGTGCTTCTTTAGTTATTGTAACATTATGAGGGTGACTTTCAGTGATACCTGATGCACTGATCTTAATAAAATTAGATTTCTTAAGACTTTCAATATTTTCAGAGCCTGTGTAACCCATACCAGCTTTTATTCCTCCAATTATTTGATTAACTACATCTGAAAGTGTTCCTTTGTATGCAACTCTACCGACAATACCTTCAGGAACTAACTTTTTAGAATCATTTTGCTCGCTTTGAAAATATCTGTCTTTAGAGCCACTTTCCATCGCATCAATTGATCCCATTCCTCTGTAGCTTTTAAAGCTTCTTCCCTCAAAAATAATTGTTTTTCCAGGACCCTCTTCAACTCCGGCAAACATAGAACCTAACATTACAGAGCTTGCTCCAGCAGCAATTGCTTTTACAATATCACCTGAGTATCTGATACCTCCATCAGCGATAATTGGTACGTTATGCTTGTTTGCAACATTAGCAACATTTAATATAGCAGTGAGTTGAGGTACGCCTATTCCTGCTATAATTCTTGTTGTGCAAATTGAGCCAGGACCAATACCTACTTTAACACCATCTGCACCATTCTTAATTAATAGTTCAGCTGCATCTGCAGTTGCAATGTTACCGACTACAAAATCTAGATTTGGAAATTTGGTTTTTAATGTCTTCAAACAACTAATAACATTTTTTGAATGAGCATGTGCAGTATCGATGACTATAGCATCAACTGATGATTTGTTTAATGCATTAACTCTTTCTATGATATTATTAGTTACACCAACAGCAGCTGCTACTCTTAGCCTTCCAAGAGCATCCTTGCAGGAATTAGGCATTAGTTTGTTTTTTGTGATATCCTTGAATGTAATTAGACCAACTAATTTAAAATCATTATCAACAACCGGTAATTTTTCAATTTTATTGATTTTTAATATTTTTTCAGCATTTTCTAAATCTTTTAGTTTAGTAGTTACCAGATTGTTTTTTGTCATTACATGTTCAATAGGTAATTCATGATTTTTTTGAAATCTAATATCTCTATTTGTAACTATACCCAATAATAAAAAATCTTTATCAACAATTGGAATTCCACCGATTTTATGCTCTCTCATTAAATCTAATGCATCTCCTGTTGTAGAGTTAATTGTAAGTGTAACTGGATCTTGAATCATTCCACTTTCAGATCTTTTTACTTTTCTAACTTCAGAAGCTTGTTTGTCAATTGACATATTCTTATGTAAAACTCCTATTCCACCCTCTCTTGCTAATGCAATTGCCATCTTGGATTCTGTTACAGTATCCATCGCTGCACTTAAAATTGGTATATTAATTTTGATATTTTTTGAAAAAAAGGATGATATGTTAGCTTGATTGGGTAATATTTCAGAATATTTTGGTATTACTAGCACATCGTCAAATGTTAGTCCCTCTGAAAGTATTTTGTTATTAACTGACATATAAATTAAACAAATGCGAAATTAAATAAATTATATGAACCTCTAGTAAGTTCTTACAAAAAACTATTTGATGAGATTTATTGCACCTGTTTTGTTAATTAAGCCACCGACACCATTTATATATTTCATTACATAAATATAAATTCCATTTTGTACAAGATTTCCTTCATAAGATCCATCCCATCCCTTTTTTGGATCATTAGTTTCAAAAATAAGGTTACCATTTCTGTCAAAAATTGAAAATAAATAACCATCTTCTGAAACAAAATATGTAATCGGAATGAATATCTCGTTATGCTCGTCTCTATTGGGAGTAAAACTATTTGGCAAATAAATGATGGGAGTTTGTGAAATACAACTTATGTTAGAGTATGAACCGTTATCAGTTGCACCATAAGGATTATTTTTTCCTTCATAAGCTTTGATATAATAGCAAAAACGACCATTTCCATTTTCACCAAAATCAGAAACGACGTCTATATATTTGAGAGGTTCTGAAGCATTATTTGTTCTGTCAAATGTATAAATTGGTAATTGTGAAAATGACTGTCTGTTTACAGATCTATAAAGCTCGTATTTTTCAACATTACCCAACCATTTTGAATATTCGTTAAAGTTAATTGAGTTAATATATTCATCACTTCCAAAAAAAGAAAGGTCATCTTCATTATTTATTTCTGTAGTTAAAAAAATTGTTGTTGCTATTGACGTATCTAAACTTGTAGTCCCATTGACGGTATCAAATACTGATCCAGTTGCAACATCTACGCCACATGTATCAACAGGAATTATAACATAATCATATGATTTTTCTGAACTTAAAGCTGTAATATCTGTGTAAAATATATCGTCCTGAGTATTGAATGGAATTCTGTCAATTTCGATAAAATTATTTTGATTGCTGATTGATCTGTAAACCGAATAATAATCAATAATAGCTGTTTTGTCAACTTTACATAAAATATCAATGTTACCATCCTGATTAACAGATGCGTATTGAATATAATTAAAATCAGGTTGTTTGGATAAATTTGGTGTGATTGTTAATTTATTTGACGTCGCTGTAAATGAACTATCAAAATTATATGCCTTAACAACTACTTCATAATTGTATTTATCAATTGCTTCATCAAATATAAATGATGTTGAATTTGGAAGAGAAAAAACAAAATTTTGTAAAGTACCTGAAGGACTTGTTTCTTTTATAATAATTTCGTAATAGCTTACACCGCCTACCCAATTTATATAATCATTCCAATTTAAGGTTAATGTCTGCAAACATTCGTCTAAATCTTTATTTAAATGGATTGAGTTGTGTTCGGTGGAATAGTCACTTGCATTTTCACAACTATCAAGAGCTCTAACTTTGAAAGTCTCAAAAATGTTTTCAGCATTTGAAAGATTATATGTGTAAGATGTGGAATTTACTGTATCCAATGTAATTTGAGATCCATCATTGTCAGTGAAATAAACGACATACATATCTGCTCCAACAACATTCTGCCAAGATATTACTGATTTGTTATCATTATTTACAGAGACATTTGTTATTTGTGGAGGATCAGGAGCAATAGTGTCTTTTAAGTTGACACTTGAGAATGATGACTTTGAGCTACATCCTGAATTATCATCAACCTTGACTTGAAATATTGGATCATAATTACAAATTGGTAAAACAAATTTTGCATTATATACAGAAGATAATTTATAAGTTGAATCAAGAATTACTTGAGAAGTTAGATTATCTCTTTGAACTAAAATTTTGTAAATTGAATCAGATGTTGAAATTAATGGCTCGTGGTTTTTGTTCCAAGATAAATTTGATATTGTTTTAGAACTGTTCGTCAATGTTGTTAGCAAAATACTTTTTAGGGTATCGGATTGTTGCTGACCAGTGGAAATACCACAACTTTGATCAGTTGCTAAATAATATTCATAAGAGCTTGTGTTTCCATTTATTGATGTATTATTATCGATATAGCTAGTAGATGGAAAGAAAACACTATCAATAAGAACAAAACTAGATAAATCTGGTGATTTTCTGTAAACATAATATGGTTCGTTAGTTGATGGGGCACCAGGTGCATATTGCCAATTTAGCTCTATGTTACCATTTTCTAGTACAGAAATACATCTTAAATCTGGAATTGGAGGTACCACATTAATTGTTATTGTAGCAATGGTGATGCCAAAAGCTGGACAAAAATCATCATGGACCTTTATTAAAAAGGTAAATGTACTTGTAGTTGCTCCACAACCAAGTATTGCGTTAATATGATCACAAGATGTTTGCCACTCAAAAACACCATTAACAATTCCAGGAGAGGAAAACGGTGGAGTAATTCCAGAGCCATTACTAAAAGTAGCACATGGAGGATTATTACAACTATTGGTGTTGACAAAATTATCAGAAAATTGACCGCCAGAAACTTCCATTGTGAGTTCTTGTTGAATGGGTCCGGGGTACTGATCATTATCAGTACCAGTAATATTAAAGTTGACTAAGGTACCTGCATATACTGTGGTTTCATATGATGGTAGAGATGTTAAAGGGTCAACAAATGGCTTATCTATTGAAGGTGGATTATTTAGAGCTCCCGTTCCTGGCATTGGTGGACAATTCATTAAAACTACTTGAACCTCTCGAAAAACTTCGGCAACAAGCTGACCACACTTGTAAGCTTGAACTCTTACACAAGTAACAAAAAATCCACTTGTATTTGCGTCATAGGAAATTTCACCTGTGTTTGGATCTAACTGAGGGGCTCCAGGCAGAGGAGAATTTACAGTATATGGTGCTGCGAATGCAAGCTCAGACGGATTTGCTCCAGCTGTACCGGCTGGTAAAGGATTAAAAATAGGTCCATTCAAGACATCATTATCCAAAGGATAAGCCCAATCATAAACTAAATTATCTAACTCTGGATCAGATGCATTATGGTTATATGAAAAAGGAAATCCAGTGCATAAAATAGTTTTTGGCTGTTCTTTGAAATTTGGTGATGAATCAAAGCAAGGATCAGCAGGTTGCTGTATGCCTGTTATAGGATCGGTATACGGGTACATGGTAGCTCTGAGAGTGAACCCTTCTTGAGATGAGGCCATATTGACAATAGCTGCATTTCTACAACAATTGTCCCAGGTAAAATGCCATCCGTTAGCTGTAGGTATACCAGGTAATTGAACGGGTTGAGACTGGAAAATATACTCTTCAACGGCACCTAAATCACCATTTAAACAACTGTATTGTGAGTTTCCACTATTTATTGGGTCGCAAGAAGGAGAGACATCTTGTTGAGAAATGAAATCAGCTGTAATTGAAGTTACAGATGGATGTCCCCAAACGGTAATCGTTTGAGCAAAAGTAGATACTGTGATTCCATTGCAATCTCTATAAACTTTTAATGTAAATATGTAACTTCCTGTGTTTGCTCCTGACTTTAAACATTCCCAAGTAATTTCACCTCCCATTAAATGGGAAGAATATGATCTATTTGTTATTAAAACAGATAATACAATTAAACAACTAAATAATAATCTATTATTCACTAAACAAATTTACAATTTTTAAAATAAGCTAAGAAATAATAATAAGTCCAAATTTTTGCAACTTTTCTAAAAGTTTATAAAATAAAATTTTTATTAACTTTTTCAAGTTGAGACTTGTAATCTTGAACTATTGATTCAATAATTTCTTCTGCAGTTAATATACTTTCTATTGATGATGATACTTGACCAATTTCAAGTTCACCATTAGATAAGTCACCTTCAAAAATTCCTTTTTTAGCTCTACCCTTGCCTAAAAAAGCTCTTATTTCTACGGTTGATTTTTTTTGGACATATAATTCTTTGATATTTTGATAAAATTCATTTTTAAGTAACCTAACTGGTGTGATGTCTTTCATTGTCAGAGTAGTATCTCCTTCTTTAGACTTAATAACTTGATTTTTAAATTTAATATGTGCTGATGACTCTTTTGATACAGCAAACCTTGATCCAATTTGTACCCCATCTGCACCTAAGGATAAAGCAGCTAGCATTGATTTTCCGCAAGAGATTCCACCTGCAGAAATTATTGGAATATCAACATTTTTAGAAATTAAAGGCACCAAGCACATAGTAGTCGTTTCGTTTTTACCGTTGTGACCTCCGGCCTCAAATCCTTCTACCACAATTGCATCAACGCCAGCATCTATAGATTTTTGTGCAAACTTCAAGTTTGAAATAACATGAACAACTTTTATGTTGTGAGACTTTAAAGTTTTAGTGTATTTTTTTGGATCTCCAGCTGAAGTGAATACAATTTTTACATTATTGTCAATGACTTTTTGAATGTGAGTTTCGACATGTGGGTATAATAAAGGAATATTTACTCCAAATGGATTGTTTGTAGCTTTTTGACATTTCAAAATATGATCTTCCAATAAATCAGAATACATTGATCCTGAACCAATTAAACCAAGTCCCCCAGCATTACTAACCGCAGAACAAAGTTTCCATCCACTGCACCAAACCATTCCACCTTGAATTATTGGATATTTTATTCCAAAAAGCTCATTAACTCTGTTCATAATAATTTATCTTTGTTATATCTACTAAAGTAAAAATTAAATCAGTGAAAAATGAATCAAGATAAAGAAATATTTAATCTAATTGAAAAAGAAAATACCAGGCAAAAAAATGGAGTTGAACTTATCGCATCTGAAAACTTTGTTAGTGAACAAGTTAAACAAACTGTTGGATCTTGTTTAACTAACAAATATGCTGAAGGATATCCAGGCAAGAGATACTATGGTGGTTGTGAAGTCATTGATGAAGTTGAAACATTAGCTATTGAAAGAGCAAAAAAACTTTTTGGAGTTGAATATGTTAATGTTCAGCCACACTCAGGATCTCAAGCAAACGCTGCAGTTATGCTTGCATGTTTGAAACCAGGTGATAAAATTCTAGGTTTTGATCTAAGCCATGGGGGCCATTTAACTCATGGGTCTCCAGTAAATTTTTCTGGAATTCTATATAATGCTTCTTTTTATGGACTTGATAAAGAAGGTGATTTAGACTATGATAACATTGAAGAAAAAGCTATTAAAGAAAAGCCTAATATGATCATTTGTGGAGCATCTGCATATACTAAAGATTGGGATTATGAAAGGTTTAGAAATATTGCAAACAAAATTGGAGCAATATTATTAGCTGATATTTCTCATCCATCAGGGCTAATTGCATCAAAACTTTTAAATGATCCTGCAAAACATTGTCATATAATTACAACTACAACACACAAAACACTTCGAGGTCCTAGAGGTGGGATGATTATGGTTGGTGAAGATTTTGAAAATCCATTTAATCAAAAATTTAAAAGTGGTAAGCTAAAATCTATGTCAACATTACTAAACTCTGCAGTCTTTCCTGGTAGTCAGGGAGGTCCTCTAGAGCATGTAATTGCTGGAAAGGCAGTAGCGTTTAAAGAAGCTCTTGATTCTAGCTTTGTAGACTATTCAAAGCAAGTTATTGCAAATGCAAAAACAATGGTAAATGAATTTGTTAAACTCAATTATGATGTAGTTTCAGGAGAAACTATGAATCATTGTATGCTCATTGATTTAAGATCAAAAAATATTAATGGAAAAACTGCCGAGGATATTTTACAATTTGGTGATATTACTGTTAATAAAAATATGGTTCCATTTGATACAGAATCTCCTTTCATTACATCTGGAATTAGAATTGGAACTCCTGCTGTAACCACGAGAGGTCTCAATGAAAAAGATTGCAAAAAAATTGTTTATTTCATTAACGAAATTTTAACAAATGTCAATAATTTAGATCGTATTAATGAAATTAAAATCGAGGTGAATAATTTTATGACAAATTTTCCTATGTTTAAAGTTTAGCATGCATAAGGAAAAAAAAATACAATTATCAAATGACCCACAAAATAGCTACAGATCTCTTTTAAGATCTTTTGGAAGTAACTTTTCTAAAAATCAAAGAAGAGAAATAAGAAAAGCGTATGTATATGCCTCTGCTGCGCATAGTGGAGTAATTAGAAAGTCAGGAGAGCCATATATACTTCACCCCTTAGCTGTTGCGAGGATCGTAAATAAAGAAATGGGGCTAGACTCAATTTCAATTATTTCTGCAATCCTGCATGATGTTGTTGAGGACACAGAATTTACAGTAAAGGACATTGAAAAGGAGTTTGGAAAAAAAGTAGCCCAAATAATTGATGGTTTAACTAAAATTGCTGAAGTTTTTGATCAAAATGTTTCTCTTCAGCAGGAGAATTTTAGAAAAATGCTACTCACACTGTCAGATGACATAAGAGTTATACTCATTAAAATTGCTGACAGGCTTCATAATATGAGAACATTGACCTCGATGTCAAAAAAAAAACAATTAAAAATTTCATCAGAAACACTGTTCCTATATGCTCCATTAGCACATAGACTTGGTTTTTATTCTATTAAAACAGAGCTAGAAGACCTGAGTCTCAAATTTACAAAACCTGAAGTTTACAAAGCAATATCTATAAAGCTTAACGAGACTAAAAGAGAAAGAACTAAGTTCATAAATAAATTTTCAATTCCGATTAGGGATTCTTTAAGTAAAGAAAAAATAAGCTTTGAAATTAAAGGTAGACCTAAATCAATTTTTTCTATAAGAAACAAGATGTTTGAAAAAGGAATTAAGTTTGATGACATTTATGACAAATTTGCCATCAGAATAATCGTAAAAACAAAAAATTTTAATGAGAAAGCTGACTGCTGGAAAGTTTATTCAGTTGTAACTGATCATTACAAGCCTAACCCTGATAGACTCAGGGATTGGATTTCAACACCAAAAGCAAATGGATATGAATCCTTGCATACCACTGTAATGGGGGATGACGGCAAATGGGTTGAAGTACAAATAAGAAGCAAAAGAATGGATGAAATTGCAGAAAAAGGATATGCGGCACATTGGAAATATAAGTTAAAAGATAACAAAGAAAATTCAATAGATAATTGGATAAAAAATGTGAGAGAATTGCTTGAAAATCCAGACTCAAACGCAATAGATTTCATTGATGATTTCAAGTTAAATCTTTACACTGGGGAAATATACGTTTTTACTCCTGCTGGTGAGCTGAGAACATTACCAAAAAGTGCAACAGCTTTAGATTTTGCATTTGACATACATACTGAAATAGGACTAAAATGTATGGGAGCAAAAATAAACGGAAGGCTAGTTCCGTTAAGCAAACAGTTAGACAGTGGAGATCAAGTTGAAATAATTACATCTAACAAACAGAAACCAAGAAAAGATTGGTTAAGATTTGTTGTTACATCGGTTGCTAAGACTAAAATTAAAAATTCTTTAAAAGAAGAAAAAAAGTTAATTGCAAAAGAGGGAAAAGAAAGCATTGAAAGAAAATTAAGACATCTAAAAATCAAACTCAATAACAAAGTTGAAACTGAAATGATCAAATTCTTTCAACTTAACTCCTCACTAGAGCTTTATTTTCAAATTGGAGTTGGTGCTATTGAAAATAAGCAAATAAAAGAATTTGTTAGTTTAAGAGGAACTGGTTGGTATCAAAGCATAAAAAATAAGTTTAATGCAAAGAATTTTAAGAAGAAAAAAGGTGTATCCAACAAAATAATAGTCTTTGGAGATAATAGTGAAATTTTAGACTACAAACTCTCAACTTGCTGTAATCCAATTGCTGATGATGAAATTTTTGCTTTCACCACTGTCGAAGATGGCATTAAAATTCATAGAAATGATTGCCCAAATGCGATACAAATGAGATCTAATTTTGCATACAGAATACTAGACGCAAAGTGGATTAATAAAGAAAAAGTAGATTTTCTAGCAACAATCATTGTTGAAGGCATTGACAATTTAGGTATAACCAATAAAATCACTCAAATCATTTCAAAACAAATGAATGTAAACATAAAATCAATAAACATAATAAGTGAAGGTGGTTTATTTAATGGCAAAATTACGTTACAGGTACACAATGTTAGCTTTCTTGACTCATTAACAAAAAAACTTCAAGAAATTGAAGAAGTAACTTTAATTAAAAGAAATTATAATCATAACTAAAAATTGATTTAATTAATTATTTTTGAAATATGGTAACCACAAAAATGCAAAACAAAGTCAAAGAAATTTTTAATGATTATCTCAAAATCAAAAAGCAAAGAAAGACCCCAGAAAGATACGCAATATTGAAAGAAATCTATGATTTAAAAGGTCATTTTGACGTTGAATCTCTTTACATGGTTATGAAGCAAAAAAAATACAGAGTGAGTAGAGCAACTTTATATAATACTGTTGAACTTCTATTAGATTGTAATCTAATAAGAAAACATCAATTTGGAAGATCTTATTCGCAATATGAAAAATCATTCTTTAATAAACAACATGATCATTTGGTTTGCACTGATTGTGAAAAAATTGTAGAATTTTGTGATCCAAGAATTCATGAAATTAAAACCTTTATAGAAAAAAACCTTAAATTTAAAATAAATAATCATGCACTAAACTTTTATGGAGAATGCTTAGATAAAGATCAATGCAAAAAAAATAACATAAATGAATAAAGTTGATGTTCTGCTTGGTCTTCAATGGGGTGATGAAGGAAAAGGTAAAATAGTTGATGTTCTGTCTAAAAAGTATGATATAATTGCAAGATTTCAAGGTGGTCCAAATGCAGGGCATACACTAGAATTTGATGGGATTAAACATGTGTTACATACAATCCCCTCTGGAATTTTCAATACTGAAATTATTAATCTTATTGGTAATGGTGTTGTAATTGATCCAATAATTTTTAGAAAGGAAATAAATTCAATAAAAAAACTAAATATTGAAACCTCAGAGCTTCAAATTTCTAAAAAAGCACACCTTATTCTTCCCACTCACAAAATGCTTGATAAAGCTTCAGAAATAGCAAAAGGAAAGAATAAAATTGGATCTACACTCAAAGGAATCGGACCTACATACATGGACAAAACTGGTAGAAATGGTCTTAGAGTTGGAGATATCAACAGCAAAAATTTTGAAAAAAAGTACAATAAATTAAAAGAAAAACACATTACACTTCTAAATTTCTACTCGTTTGAAGAAGCGATAGAGGAATTAGAAAATGAGTGGTTCGAAAGCATTGAAACAATCAGAAAGTTTAAGTTAATTGATAGTGAAGAGTTTTTACACAACCAACTTCTTGATAACAGAAGTATTTTGGCTGAAGGCGCACAAGGTTCATTATTAGATATCGACTTCGGATCTTACCCATATGTCACTTCATCAAACACTATTGCTGCTGGAGCTTGCACCGGACTTGGCGTTGCACCTAACAAAATAGGTGAGGTTTTTGGAATTTTTAAGGCCTACTGCACTAGAGTTGGTAGCGGACCGTTTCCTACTGAACTTTTTGATGATATTGGAAAAGAAATACAAAAAGTTGGAAATGAATTTGGTGCTACTACCGGAAGATCTAGAAGATGTGGTTGGCTTGATATTCCAGCACTCAAATATGCCATCAAAATAAACGGAGTAACACAACTGATGATGATGAAGGCTGATGTTTTGTCAATGCTCGAAAAAATTAGAATTTGTACACATTACATACATAATGATATCAAATTAGATTATATACCTTATGACATTTCTGACGGTGACTTTACATGTATTTACAAAGACATACCTTCGTGGCAAAAGGATTTAACTCAACTAATAAATTATGAAAATTCACCATTTGAACTTAAAGAATATGTCAATCTTCTAGAGCAAATGCTTGAGCTTCCAATTAAAATTGTATCTGTTGGACCTGATAGAGAGCAAACTTTGTTCAGATAAAATTATTTTTAAAGTTTTATTTATTGTTTTGTCAATTGCATTCATAAATAATTGCAAATCACAAGAAAGAAAAACTATAAATATCATTAATTCAGATAGTAGTATTTCAAATAAGAAAAAACACCCTGACTATCTTAGACTTTTAGGTAATGTAGTTTTTGAACATGAAAACTATTTTCTTAAATGTGATTCTGCTTACAATTATTTAGAAATTGGCAAAATAAAGTGTTTTGGCAATATTTCGATTGAGTCAGATTCAGTATTAATTTATTGTAAAGATCTTGTTTTTGATTCAAAAGAAAATATCGCTAATTTAACTAATGAAGTCATATTGAAAAAGAGGAAAAAAAATCTCTTTACTAACAATTTAATAATTAATTTTTCTGAAAAAAATGCATTTTATTATGGAGGTGGTAAATTAGAAAAAGGTAATCAAAAAATTATATCAAAAATTGGAGAATATAATATCAGTTCCGATAAATATCTTTTCAAAGATTCAGTAAAAACTACAATTGATAATAACAGATTGATCACTAATCATTTATATTTTGACAACAAAAAAAATCTTTATTTAATAGATGGACCGTCAAATTACATAAAAGAGGATTTGATCCTATATTTTGAAAATGGAAGATATAGTTCTAAAAGTAAAAAGGGATTTTTTTCAAATAACAATTATATAAAAGATAATGATTATATCTTACAATCAGATATGTTTATTACCGATGGAGAAAATAATATTGAGGCGGTCGATAACGTATCATTAGTAAATGACGATGACAAAATATTTATCAACAGCGGTTATGCATTATTTAATGATAGTTTAAGATATTTTACAAAAACACCAAAAATTAGTTTTCTAAACAAAGAAGATACCTTAAATATAAATTCTGAAATAGTTTTTTCTAAAAAAAACATATTAATTTCTTATCAAGATGTAAAAATTATTAGCAATAATCTAGTTGGTAAATGTGATTCTCTCTCATTTAATCAAAATGATTCATTGATCAAGTTATATGGTAGCCCTGTTATTTGGGTTGATGGATATCAGGTAACATCAGATACTATTATACTAACATACTTCGATAATGAAATTAAAAATTTCTATTTACCAAATAATCCCTTCATATGTTTTAAATCTGACACTAATATTTTTAATCAAATTAAAGGCAATGAAATATCAGGTATATTTTTTCAGAACACTTTACAAAAAATTAATGTACACAGTGAAGGTAAAAGTATTTATTTAGTAAAAGAATCCAATAAAAAAATTGGGTTAAATCACACAAAAAGCCCTAAAATTTCAATTAATTTTTTTAAAGGAAAAGTAAAAGAAATAGTATATACTGGAAATGCTGAGTCTTTAACTATTCCATTTAAAGAAATCACTGAAGAAAAAAAGTATCTAAAGAATTTC
>CESW01149590.1_pt1 | contig 17447 bp, 15 predicted proteins | sample 531171 | NCBI WGS metagenome assembly CESW01 (sample SAMEA2621859, study PRJEB7988) | marine metagenome | biome: marine biome (ENVO:00000447); feature: surface water layer (ENVO:00002042); material: "saline water (ENVO:00002010), including plankton (ENVO:xxxxxxxx)" | depth 5 m
CCTTAGTACCGATAGAAGATGCAGATGTGGGTAGAGAACTGGGTAAAATCTACAAGAAAAAAGGAATGAATGTCCTCACTGAAAGTACAGTTGAGTCGATTACTAGAAAAGGAAAAGGGGCAGAAGTAACCGTTAAAACCAAAAAAGGAGAGCAAAAGATTGAGGCAGATGTAGTGCTATCAGCCGTTGGAGTGACCGGTAATGTTGAAGGATTAGGCTTAGAAGAAATAGGTGTTAAGATAGAACGAGGGGCCATTGTGGTGGACCGATCTACCTATTCGACTGGAGTGGAAGGTATTTATGCGATAGGTGACGTCATTGGTGCCCCTTGGCTGGCTCATAAAGCCTCTCATGAAGCTATTGTACTCGTTGAACAACTATCGGGTAAAACTCCCAAAGCAATAGATTATAAAAACATTCCAGGTTGTACCTACTGTGAGCCTCAAGTGGCATCTGTTGGTCTGACTGAAGCTGCAGCCAAAGAAGCTGGTTACGATGTTAAAGTGGGTAAATTTCCATTATCTGCAAGTGGTAAAGCAACGGCCCTAGGACACGAGGAAGGCTTTGTTAAAGTGATATTTGATGCCAAATATGGAGAGTGGTTAGGTTGCCACATGATTGGTTTTGGTGTTACCGAAATGATAGCCGAAGCAGTAGTTGCTAGAGACTTAGAAACAACTGGGCATGAGATAATCAGCGCTGTACACCCTCACCCAACCCTGTCAGAAGCGGTAATGGAGGCGGTAGCTGAAGCCTACAATGAAGGGGTTCACTTAGGTACCCCAGTTGAAAAATAAGTCGTAAATTAGACTAATGATATGAAGGATGGTGCTCCGGAAGCTAGTTCAATCTTAGAGGTTTATGACCTAGAAAGAGCCGGGTACCGTGGTGTTTGGGATTTTCAAAAGGAACTACAAAAAGCGCTTATTCAGCAAAAGAGAAATCCGGAGCATACCGAATATAAAGATGACGATCTAGCCGATATGCTTCTTTTTGTAGAGCATCCACATGTATATACTTTGGGTAAAAGTGGAAATGCTGAACATTTGTTACGCTCAGTAGTGGAACTTAACGAGATTGACGCTGAATTTGTTCTAGTGGACCGTGGAGGAGATATCACCTACCATGGCCCAGGGCAGGTTGTTGGATATCCGATAATGGATTTGGATCGCCACTTTACCGATATACACAAATATCTACGCTATTTAGAAGAGGTACTAATTCGCACTTTGGCCCAATATGAGCTAGAAGCTGGCAGGGCGAAAGGCCAAACAGGTGTTTGGCTTAAAGATCGAAAAATAGCGGCGATGGGCATTCATTCCTCTAGATGGGTGACTACGCATGGATTTGCTCTTAATGTGTCTACTGATATGGACTACTTTTCTCATATTGTCCCTTGCGGCATTCAAGATAAACAGGTTACAAGCTTGCAACGGGAGTTAGGAACGGAAGTCTCTTTGGATTTGGTTAAAAAACAAATAGTTCAATCCTTTGAGGAGGTTTTTCAAATGCAGGCTCATTGGGTAGGTGGTGGCAGAGAACTACAAGATAAAATTTCGTATTTTAATACAGTACACAATGGATGATGAACCTGCTAAAAAGGTTTAATAATCGTCCATATAGGGCATAGCAGAAAGGAGTAAGATTATGATTAAAGAATTGAATGTAGTTGATCGTGCTATTACCAAAAGACGGCCTGACTGGTTACGCGTAAAACTTCCTTCTGGCGAAAAGTTTAAAGAAGTGCTCGATACAATAAACGAGCATAAGTTAAATACAGTTTGCTCGGAAGCTCGTTGCCCTAATATGGGCGAATGCTGGGGTGCTGGGACAGCGACTTTTATGCTTCTAGGAGATGTATGCACGAGATCCTGTGCTTTCTGTGCTATTAAAACGGGCCGGCCCCCTGCTGAATTAGATTGGGAGGAACCTGAACGCGTAGCGGATGCAGTACGTAAAATGGGTCTTAAACACGTTGTTTTAACGTCTATAAATCGAGATGACAGAAAGGATGGAGGAGCGCCTATTTTTGCGGCAACTCATACCGAATTGCGGCGCGTCATTCAGGGAGTTACAATTGAATCTCTTATTCCAGACTTCAAGGGCAATTGGGAGACACTACAAATTGTATTGGATACTCCACCCGATGTATTGAGTCATAATTTAGAAACAGTACCTGCACTCTATCGTAGAGTTCGCCCACAGGCCAAATATCAAAGATCGCTTGATTTATTGTTGCGTACTAAAGAAGCGGGAATTCGTTCTAAAACGGGGATTATGGTAGGGCTGGGTGAAACTAGAGAGCAGGTTATTGAGCTCATGCAAGATTGTGCGTATCACGAAGTGGACGTACTTACTATTGGACAGTATATGCAGCCGACCAAAATGCATCATCCAGTGAAAGATTGGATTCATCCGGATAAGTTTGCTGAATACAAAGAAATAGGTGAGCATCTAGGTATTGAGCATGTTGAGAGTGGTCCTTTGGTCCGCTCTTCGTATCATGCCGAGCGCCACGTTTAGTGTGGCATGCACCTTTGTTAATTAACTAGTCGGAATTAGAATGGCGGCAACCGTAACTGTACTTTTCATAAGCTATTTGTTAGGTTCTACACCTTCCGCGATTTGGGTGGGAAAAGTCTTTAAGGGAATCGATGTACGTGAACACGGAAGCGGAAATGCAGGTACGACCAATACATTTCGTGTGTTGGGTATGCCCTTTGGTGTGACTGTTTTTGTATTAGATTTTATGAAAGGTTTTGTGAGTTCATTTTGGATTAGTAGCTTGGCTTTTCTTTGGTTTAGCGGACCATTGGCTCCCCCTAATTGGGACGTAGAGGCCTTTCTTAGTATTTCTTGCGGAATGGCGGCTGTATTTGGTCATATGTTTCCTGTTTTTGCTGGCTTTAAAGGTGGAAAAGGTGCAGCCACGGCCTGCGGAATGCTTTTTGGTATCGAGCCTATTTCCATTAGCATTTCGTTTGCACTTTTTGGATTCATCGTATGGATCACCAGGTATGTTTCCTTGGCATCCATCATCTCTACTGCCATTTATCCCATTACTTTATTAATTATGCGCTATGGTTTGGATAGGTATGTAGATGGTAGCATAATCATCATTGCTGCCATGATAGCATTTGGAATAATTTATAAGCATAAAGTAAATATCGGTCGCTTAATCGCTGGTACTGAAAATAAAGTCGGTGCAGGGACATCATCCGTTACTTCTACTGAGGCGAGTACATCCTCTGTGAATTAAAGGCTAACTATGAGCAAACAACGTATTGGTATTATTGGGGCAGGTAGCTTTGGAACAGCCTTAGCAAAGGTATTCCATGAAGCGGGGAATCAAGTTCAAGTTTGGGCTAGAGAACCAGAAATTGTTGCACATATAAATGCCTTTAATTCTAATCCTAAATATTTGCCGCATCTAGTGTTACCTGACACAGTATTTGCTATATCTAGGCTATTGGAGGTTGTAAAAGAAAAAGATTTATTGGTGCTAGCGACCCCATCACATACCTTACGCGATATGGCTAGTCTTATTAAACCTATGCTTAGTGGTAATGAAGTTGTCATAACTGTGTCAAAAGGAATTGAGCAGAAGAGCTTTAAAACAATGTCTCAGGTACTTGTTGATATACTTGAAGGTGTGATTAGCTCTGACCAGATTGGAGTATTATCAGGGCCTAGCCATGCCGAAGAGGTGGCTCATCAAAAACCAACAACGGTTGTAGCAACATCGTATTCTTCTCAGGTGGCTACCTATATTCAGGATACATGTATGACGCCTATGTTTCGTATTTATGTTAATAGTGATGTGGCAGGTGTCGAAATAGGGGGTTCTGTTAAAAATATTATGGCTATAGCTGCTGGGGTTATTGACGGTGCAGGATGGGGGGATAATACTAAAGCGGCGCTTATAACACGGGGTTTACACGAAATGAAGCTTATGGGAGCGCATTTTGGCGCACTTACGGACACCTTTTCCGGACTTACAGGGATTGGGGATCTAATAGTGACTTGTACGTCAGCTCATAGTCGTAACCGACGTTTGGGGCATCTCATTGGAGAAGGGAAAAGTCTAGAAGAGATTATTGATGGAATGGAGATGGTAGCCGAAGGCGTTAAAACAACTCAAGCGGTGTATTTTTGGGCTCGAAAAAATTCGATTGAAATGCCCATTACCTCGGCGGTATATCAAGTGCTTTTCGAAGGAGTAAACCCCATTGATGCAATGACAAAGCTGATGAACCGCGATCCCAAACAAGAAGGTTTACAGGATATTTATTGATGGAGGAATACGAACAGTACTTAAAGTATTCGGGAACAACTACGTTTAGTTCAATGTCGAAAGCCGATTTGACCAATCTGGTTGAGAGAGGGGAATCGTCCTTTTTGGAGTTTAAACAGAAAGTAACCTCCCCTGAAAAATTAGCGCGCGAAATTGCCGCTTTTGCTAATACCGAAGGAGGAATCATATTAGTTGGAGTGGGAGATAAGGGTGAGTTGATTGGCTTAGAGACTTACTTGGAAGAGGAGTTTTGGCTCAAACAAGCAGCAGAGCAAGAATGTGTTCCACCCGTAAGCATTACTTTTGAACTCTTTCAAATTGGACAGCGGGATATTCTTATTGTACATGTACCAGAATCTCCAGTAAAACCAGTACAGGTAAAAGCTGGTAAATCCAGTAAAATACGGAAGGTGTTTGTCCGAGTAGACGATGCTAGCGTTGAGGCAAGTAATGAATATATTCAGGTTTTAAAACAAGATGGGGCTACCCAAGGAATTACCTTTGAGTATGGCGAAAAAGAGCAAATCTTATTCCGTTTTTTAAGAGAATACAGTGTTATTACACTATCAGATTTTTCTAATATTGCACATATCAATAGTTATAGAGCGGCCAAAATATTGGTGAATTTAGTAAGTGCGGGGGTATTGGATTTCTATGAAAAAGACGGTAAAGCACATTACACATTTTCCGTAAAATCTGTGTAATTTGTAATATCATGGGCCAAAAGAAAGACGTACTAAAAAAATCTAGACATAACAGCGAAAAGAACCCGGACGCGAATGAATTGTTTCAAGATTCATTGGACGATGTAATTGCTTCGTTGATTGATTTGGATGAAGATGATATTTCCGAGGATTCCTCAACTGGTCAAACTTATGTAGAAAAAGGCATACAAAATGCCAAAAAATTTGATCTAGAAATTGAGCGACCCATTGTGCTTACCGAACGAGCGGCTCGGCAAGTACAGAAAATTGTAGAGCAAGAAGGCTTGGAACCCGGACTATACTTGCGTGTTGCGGTTGAAGGGGGTGGCTGCTCAGGTCTTAGTTATAAATTAGGCTTGGATCATCTTACTGATGATGATCGAATGTACGATAGTTATGGAGTAGAGATTATTGTAAAAAAAGAACACCTAATCTATTTAGAGGGGATCAGCATTGACTATCCTGACGGGCTGGATGCACGTGGTTTTGTGTTTGATAATCCTAACGCTACCGATAACTGCGGATGCGGCGAGAGCTTTGCTGTTTAATTTCGATTCGCTTTGGCTTTAGTGATTAATTCTCGGATTTCTTGAGCAGTGATGTATTGTTTGTTATTACAAAAATGACAAACGATTTCCTGATCGTTATATTTAATATCTTCTAAATCTTCAAGACTAAGCATAGTCAGCGCACTCAGAAATCGCTTGCGACTGCACCTACAAAAGAAATCGACAGGATTTCGACTGAGTTCTTTTACTTGGATAGGTGATACAGATCGATGCATAATTTCATCGACGTATATTTTTTCCGAAAACAATTGATCGATGGGTTGAAATGAAGCCAAACGTTCATGGAGCATATCAATTTGCCCATCTGGTGCGTCAGGAAGGCGTTGAAGAAGCAGTCCTCCAGCTTCGGATATGGCACCATTTTTCGTAATTCCAATATCAAGTATGACAGCAGAAGGTACTTGCTCTGATTTTGCTAAATAGTGGGCAATGTCACGGGTCACATCCCCTGCAATCAATTCGATAGAGCTGGTTCTGGGTTCTGCCTCGTTATAGAGTACCTTGGTTAGGCTGAGTACACCTAAACCAATACCATCGGACAATAAAACATCCGGTTTATTATAGGCTAATTCAGCCCTTGGATTTCCCACATAGCCTCGAACCTCTCCTAAACTGTTAGCTTCTGCAATCACATATTGAAGTGGACCGTTGCCATCGAGTCGAATTTGAATACGTTCTTCTTTTTTTAATTCAGAGGCTAATAAAGCGGCGGCTGTTAGAGTTTTACCCAGAATTACGGTGGCCAGGAGGGACAATCCATGTCGATCCTTAGCTTCATTAACTAGCGCTGTTGTCTTGACTACGGAGAGTTTAAAATGACCATCTTTGGTTACACCTTTGACCAACCTGTCTTTGAACAAAAATTTTTCTTTAGCAATACTCATGATTATTTTTGAGCGTTTATTAAACGCTGTTCTACAAGTCGATTCCCCGCTAAATTAGGAGTTAGATCATGAATTTCTGCATAGTCAAAGACCTCCATTAGGGTTTGATAAATTCCGCGGGTTTGCTTCTCTGCTCTTTCATGATTGTAACCACCTATTTCGTTTGAAATATTAATTACGCCTCCCGCATTTACTACGTAATCGGGAGCATAGAGGATGGACTTATCTTTCAATTGCTGGGCGTGTATTTCTTCCATGAGAATGTTATTGGCTCCTCCTACTATAAAGTCACAGGCTAAACTATTAATAGTTTGGTTATTGATAACCCCTCCTAGTGCGCAGGGGCTTAATATGTCGACTTGGAGGGAAAGAAGATGTTCTGGGTCAATAATTTTTCCACCCACTTCTACAGCCAAATTTTCGGCTTTTTTGGAATAAATGTCAGAGATGTAAAGCTCAGCCCCTTCATTTTGAAGATGCTTGGCTAAATAAGATGCAACATGACCGGCTCCTTGTATGGCGATCTTTTTTCCTTCTAGACTATCCTTACCCGTAACGTATTTCATTGAAGCTTTCATACTAACATAGACTCCAAGCGCTGTAAAAGGAGAAGGATCACCACTACCGCCCATGTGCTTTGGTAAGCCTGTGACATGAGAGGTTTCTTGATGTACCCATACCATGTTTTCTTCGTCCATACCTACATCCTCAGCGGTAATGTATTGCCCACCCAAGAAATCTACACATCGCCCAAAAGCCCAAAAGAGCTCCTTGGACTTTTCGGTTCTTGAATCCCCTATAATTACCGCCTTTCCACCACCTTGCTTTAGCTTGGAGATAGCTGCCTTATAGGTCATACCTTTCGAAAGCCGGAGTACATCATCCAATGCGGTTTCAAGATTAGTATATGGCCACATCCTAGTTCCTCCTAAAGAAGGCCCAAAAGTCGTGTCATGAATGGCTATAATAGTTTGAAGCCCTGTTTTTTCATCCTTGAAATAAACAACTTGTTCATATGACGCTGTAGCAGGCGTGTGCACCGGGGTATAAAAAAGACCTGAAGAAATTTCGGTGGCCTTTCCGAACAATGAAGAAGGGTCGCTCATAAAGGAATATATTGGATGATGTTATTTTTATAAATATACCAAAAAGCCTTAAGGTTTACTTAGTATCTAAATGTGGAATAAAGTATAATTCATTCAATATAATTTGAATAGGTTAATTGGCGTGAAAGCCAATGTGCCTCTTATGTATAAAAATAGAAATAAAGGAAATCATAACTATGTCATTCCGCTGGGTAATTACACAGTTGGAGCAAAAGGAAGCTGTATCCAACTTAATGGAGATGCTCAATGTTCCTGAATCTATAGCTCGACTATTGGCTATACGCGGTATCTCAAGCTTTGAAGATGCAAAACAATTTTTTAGACCATCCCTAAACGAACTATATGACCCTTTTCTAATGAAAGACATGGATCGAGCATCCGAGCGTCTTTCTTTAGCTATTCGTTCTAACGAAAAAGTACTGGTATATGGGGATTATGATGTAGATGGAACCACTGCTACAGCTATTGTTTATAACTTCTTGAAAGAATTTGGGGTGGTGGTAGACTATTATATTCCACATCGATTTAAAGAAGGATATGGAATTAATCCTGAGGGAGTACAGTATGCCTTTGAGATGGGTGCGCAGGTTATTGTGTCGGTTGACTGCGGAATTACTGCAATCGAAGAAGCTGAAGAAATCAAAGCTCTCGGTATGGATCTAATTATTTGCGACCACCACACCATAGGTCCAATGCTACCTGATGCTTATGCGGTATTGGATCCAAAACGTGAAGACTGCTCTTACCCCTTTGATGGATTATCTGGGGCGGGTGTAGGTTTTAAATTAGTTCAGGCTACCCTAGCCCGGTTAGGGCTTCCTGCGAAGATAGCCTACGACTATCTGGATTTATTGGCTGTTTCCATTGCATCAGATATAGTGCCTATTATTGATGAAAATCGAATTTTAATGTGGGCTGGATTGAAGCGACTTAGAACCAATCCAAGAGTGGGGATTCAGGCCTTGATGGACCTTATTCGGGTACCACAATCAGAACTAGATACCAAAAAAATTGTGTTTTCTATTGGTCCGCGAATTAATGCAGCAGGCCGGATGGGGGATGCATCCACCGCTGTAAAGTTACTGATTGCAAAAGATGAACCCGAGGCTAAATTAATGGCTATAGAGTTGGAATCTATTAATGCAAAACGGCGGAATACTGATACTACCACAATGAATGAGGCAGTAGAACAGATTGAAGAGCAGTTGAATATGGATCGGATATCGGCGCTTGTACTTTTTAATCCGAATTGGCATTTAGGCGTTATTGGTATTGTAGCTTCCCGTTTGGTGGATTTGTATCACAGACCGACTATTATGCTAAGTGAAGTTGATGGAAAGATTAAAGGATCAGCTAGAAGCATTCGTGGATTTAACATCTATGAAGCAATTTTAGAATGTGAAGATTTATTAGAACAATTTGGTGGACATGAATATGCCGCTGGCTTAACCTTAAAGAATGGAGCATTAAAAGAGTTTCGAAGCCGAATAAATAGCAAGGCAGTGGAACAGTTATCGGGAAGTTCTTTTGAGGCTGAATTACTGGTTGATGCGGAAATAAATCTATCAGAGATTGATGGCAAGTTCTGGAAATTGTTGCATCAGTTTCAACCATTTGGTCCTGACAATACCAAACCTCTATTTACCAGTAAGGGGCTAAGCACAGTCGGGGTTCCTACTATAGTTGGAAATGGACATCTAAAGCTTCGAATAAGGCAAGAAGGCTCTCCTATATTTGACGCAATTGGGTTTAATATGCATGATTTAATGCCTATTGTGCGGGACAAAAAATCATTTGATATTGCATATGAGCTGGAAGAAAATACCTGGAATGGAAACAGATCTATACAGATTCATTTGAGCGATATCAAGGAATCTTAGAGTTGTTTATTGTTTCTCCAAGCTAAAGGGTGTATATTTGCCATCCTTTAGTTTGGGACTGTAGCTCAGTTGGTAGAGCAACGGACTGAAAATCCGTGTGTCGGCGGTTCAATTCCGCCCGGTCCCACCAGTATAAAATATTGTTTTTCAGTGATTTATTGACTTTCAGGGTTTTTTGTTTGGATGAAATGAGAGCAATAGAGATAATCTTGGCGATATACGTGTTAGTGCATCCATGATGACCAGTAATTAGATTATCCCTTAGCATAACTGGATGTCATCATTCTCTCAATGTGGGATCCAACTACATAAAAAAATACCCCAAAAGTAAATAAATAATATCATTCTTTTTAATAATTAAGTATGCACAAAGTAGAATGGTAAAACAGAGCCATTGTATTAGTGAAATCGGATAAACAATCTATCAATGCAGAACTTTGTTTTTGACAAATATGATAGCCTTCCCTGTGATAAGATAATTGTCAGCACTTATTCTACCGCCTACTCCACCAAGTAGACTAAGATCAATAATACCTTCGCCCCCCTCATCTCTTACTCTGTTTTTAATTTTTTTGAGTATTTTCTCGATTTCACAGCTACAACCTGCCACAGAAAATTCACCAATAATTTCATATTCGTTTTCATTTAATTGTTCTTGGTTATAAATCTTGACCAGAAAATTTTTATGTTTACTTTCTCTCGAAAGGTGGTCATATGGTAGGTATTCAGTGGTAATACACCCACAAAAGGCGATTATACAAGAAAAAAAGAGTAATCCAGTTTTTGGCCGAATCATACGGTTAAGATAATTACTGAGAAAATAATTTACTTTATCATAAATTAGATGTTTATGCTATTGAGTTCAAACCATCATTTATGTTATTATTTGGTGTGCCCTTTACTATTTAATAGCTATTTCATCTTTAAAACCCGTGGATCTTTAAGCAAAAATAATTAAATCACTTATTTACTTCGCGACTTGAAGAAAAGCTTCATACATGATAGTATACTATCGTATTTAATCCATTAATCCATTAGTTAATTTTATGTCAAACCTTATATCTATTCTAAGAAATCATCTTCTTTTTAGCCTAAGCCTTTTATTCACTATTTCTGTCTCATTTTCAGCTTTGGCTCAGTCTATATCGACCAGTGGGGATCGGAGTATTCAAGAGCTGTATGAATCAGCAGCAAGTAGTATTCCGCTAAGAGGCATAGGGCCGGCGGCGATGGGGGGACGAATTTCAGATATTAAGGTGGATCCTAATGATCTGTCGACCTGGTATGTGGCAGCAGGTTCGGGAGGTGTATGGAAGACGGTTAATAGTGGAACAACTTGGGAAGCTATTTTTGAACATGAAACGTCCTATTCGATTGGAACCATTGAGATTGATCCTAATAACTCCAAGGTAATTTGGGTAGGTACCGGTGAGAATGTGAGTGGTCGTCATGTGGCTTGGGGTGATGGGGTGTATAAAAGCGTGGATGCTGGGAAAAGTTGGAAGAAAATGGGGATGGATGGATCGGATCATATTAGCCGAATTTTGATTGATCCTAACGATAGTGATGTGGTTTTGATTGCAGCGGAGGGTCCTTTGTGGTCATCTGGTGGCGTAAGAGGTGTTTTTAGGACGACGGATGGTGGTGAAAATTGGGTGCAGGTACTCGATATTGACCAGAAAACTGGTGCAACTGATTTGGAGTTTGATCCATTAAATTCGGCGGTAATATATGCAGCAACTTATGAGCGTCGTCGTAAAACCTGGGCTTTTTTAGCTGGTGGGCCAGGTTCTGGAATTCATAAGTCAATAGATAATGGGCGCACTTGGACGAAGCTAAGTAGTGGATTACCAAAAGCGGTTATGGGAAAAATTGGCTTAGCAGTAACCCCAGCAGATCCTAATTTGGTATATGCAACAATAGAATCAGATCCAGCAAATAAGGGATTTTACCGTTCAACAGATAAAGGAGAAAGTTGGGAAAAGCGTAATAGCTATACCTCGGGGGGTACGGGGCCGCATTATTATCAGGAGATTGAAGCCTCTCTAACTAATGCAGACGTGGTGTTTCAAATGGATGTATTTTATCAGGTGACTCGAGATGGCGGAGCAACCTTCAACTATTTAGAAACGGGTCGATCTAAGCATAGTGATAATCACGCCTTATGGATAGATCCTACAAATCATGAGCATATGCTAGCGGGTTCGGACGGTGGATTGTATGAGTCTTTTGATGAGGGGAAAACCTGGAGATTTTTGTCTAATTTACCCATAGCCCAATTTTATAAAATTGGAGTAGATAAAGCAGAGCCTTTTTACAATATAGCGGCTGGAGCGCAGGATTTAGGAACCCTAATTGGGCCTTCGCGCACCTTGATTGGAGAGGGCATTCGGAACCAAGATTGGTATGTACCACTAGGGGCCGATGGGTATGAAGTGGCTTTCGATCCTACTGATCCAAATATTGTATATATGGAAATCCAGCAAGGGGTGTTGTATCGTTTGGACCGAAGAACTGAGGAATTAATGGATATCCAGCCTCAGCCTTCGCCGGGTGATCCAGCTGAACGATTTAATTGGGATGCGCCTATTATCATAAGTCCTCATGACAATAAAACACTTTATTTTGGTTCCCAGCGAGTGTGGAAAAGCGTGAATCGTGGAGACTCTTGGACGCCCATCAGTGGAGATCTAACCACTAATATCAATCCGTTTGAACTCCCTATGCAGGATCGAGTGCCAGGAATTGATGCGTTGTATGACAATGGGGCTATGTCTAAATTTGCCACTCTGACGGCAATAGCTGAATCACCGGTACAGTCGGGGATACTTTATACCGGATCAGACGACGGTATTATACATGCCAGTGAGGATGATGGGCAAAGCTGGACTCAGGCGGCCGAGCTCCCAGGTATGCCACCCATGTCATTCATTAACGATATTGAAGCTTCCTCATATGACATCCGAACCGTATTTGTGGCAGCTGATGCGCATAAAGAAGGAGATTATACACCTTATATATTTAGGAGCACTAATGGGGGTAGATCATGGAAAAATATTGCTGGAGATCTTCCTAAGGGCGTAATTGTATGGTCCATTAAGCAAGATCCAGTACGCTCAGATTTGCTGTTTATTGGCGCTGAGAATGGAATGTATTTCTCATATAATGCTGGAGAAAATTGGATCAAGCTTAATGCTTCTGCTCCAACAATATCTTATCGTGATATTGAATTACATGAGCGCGATCATGATTTAATCGGGGGAACCTTTGGTCGAGGAATATACATATTGGACGATTATTCTCCACTTCGGTATATATCCGATTTGGCAGAGAATCAAAGCCATACCATTTTTCCTGTTCGTGATGCTTGGTGGTATATCGAACAAACACCACTGCAAGCTAGTGGAATGCCTTCTCAAGGCTCTGCAGCGTACCGTGCACCCAATCCACCCTATGGAGCGACTATTAGTTATTACCTATCTGACCTGCCTAAAACGCCAGCTCAGCAGCGACAATCTGGAGTACAAGTATTAGAAGCGGAGGGTAAAGATATTCCTTTTCCGGGGTGGGAAACACTCCAGGCCGATGCACTCGAGGATGCTCCAAAAACATTGTTACTTATTAAAGATACCTCAGGGGAACCAGTTCGATGGTTAGAAGGCGGACAAAGCCGTGGTTTTCATCGGATGACCTGGGATCTGCGCTTTCCGGCATCAGATCCCATCAGTTTATCCATACCAGGATTTCGCCCGCCTTGGGCAGGGACTCCACAAGGGCCGCTAGTTGCGCCAGGAATATATAGTGTAGAATTGTATGTACTAAACAATGGAAAATTGGAAACCCAAGGAAATGTGCAGGAGTTTATTGTTAAACCGATACCTGCTCTAGAAGGTCGAGATTTTGAGGAAACTTTTTCTTTTCATAAAGAGCTTAACGACCTATCCCGCGAAATGAATAGTGCTGGAAGTTCACTTGGTGAAGCCTCTAACCGCCTTCGCCACATAGAAGCGGCATTGGTGCAAACATCAACCCTAGCCCCGGAGCTTTTCAAACAATTAGCTGCACTCACACGCCAGCAAGCGGAACTCATCACTCAGCTCTATGGTGATCGGATACGCCGTTCAAAAGATATTTCGGTTGAACCCGCTATAGCAGGCCGTTTGAATCAGGTGCTGAATGGACTTTCTGAAACGAGCTTACCTCCGACCCAAACGCACCATACAAATGTGGCTTTGGCAAGTCAGGGATTTGAGCAATTTAAAATATCGCTGCAGGATTTTTGGTCTGAATTAGAGAAGTATGAAACCCAGGTACAGCAAGCAGGAGCACCGTACACTCCGGGACAAAAGATAAGGTGATTCGTTAAAGAATTAGATTGGGTGTGAATTACTGTTTGGGTAGATTTTTTAACACCTCCCAATGATCGGGAGTCATGGATCCAACGTCAAAGACAGAGATACCTTTGGCTCCTCCACTTATCGCTTTTTGCGCAGCGGTTTGAAGCTCTTCGGGACTTAGTGCAGGAATAAATAAACCTGCTACAACATCGAAACGTCCGTGTGATTCACGGACACCTTGTTCGGCTGCAAATTTAATCCATTCAAGATTTTGTTGATAAAAATTATGGTATAGCATGGGTAGGGCGACATCTAAATCCCAACTGGCCCAATCTTGACGAACCATTTGACGCGACATCACTGGAAAAGGGAATACTGCGGCGCTGAGTTGTTTGTTGCGTTCGTGTACTTCTTGGGCAATTTCATTCACTAAGCTGGTCACCGCATTCAAACGATATTGAAGCCATTCGGTACTAAGTTCGGGATGCTCCATATCCATTGGGTCTACACCAAACAGCTTTTTGAACCCCTCTCTGGCAATGGGGTGATATCCGTAATCATATTCAGCAAACTGCCGGTCTTGTACTAAATTATATTTTGGTTGTAGATCAGCTCCTAAAATAACGTCTACATAGCGTACATAATCTAGATGTACCGATGTTAGGCCTGGAATATCGGCATAGGAGATCATTTTGGAAGTAACATATTGTCTTGCTCCTGGCGAAAAAGGAGATAACCATTGATAGTAGTTAACATAAGCTCTGTACTCATATGAATTATCTCCGTTTCGATTCACAGCGTACCATTCAGAATTCTTGGCAGCGGTAGTATCACCAGGGCGATTTAAGGTCCATACCCATGCATGGATATTAATGGAATAGTCTTGTGCCCACCCAACTACTTGAATTGTTTCCTCAATATCAGCGGACAAGAATAAGTCGCTAAGCCCATGCTTAGAAAAGTTAGCCAATTTCTCTCTCCATTCCGCTTCTGTTTTGGCAATGCCACCGCCTGTCCAAGCTGCAACCATAAATGAGCCTACTTCCGGCTGCGTATCTTCTCGAACAGCAGAACAACTAAGAAGGAATAGACTAAGTGTCATTAAAAGTAATTTATTTTTCATACGAACTCCTTATGTATCCATCTTGGTTTATGCTCAATTTAATGCCCGAGCGGTCTTCTAGTATGATTTCAAATCCAAGGTTAGTGGGTATAAATTCAGCGTCATAAAAATATCCATTCACCTCAAAATTAGAATCTTCATTAACTAGAAATGAGCCCAACTTATTCGAGGTGTTGTTCTGTAAAGCAAGTTGTTTTCTGTATAGATGAAAAAGAAGCTGATATGCGCTGGTCATTGATTGATCCAAATAGGTGTTCTTGGTGCTATCTACAGGATTATCGATAAAAAATACATATCCCCAATGTTCGGGTCTATGCATATCAATAGCCATTTGTGGGCTCCAGACCCAATTGTTTTCGGGTAGACGGCGGCCATTATTATTGGTTTTTTTCTCATAGGTATTACCATTGAGTTGGTAGTCCCACTGTACTCGCGAAAAATTAACTCGCCAAATGCTTCCTTCGCCAAAAGTATGTCCCCGATCTATAGCATTGATGGGTGCAATTGGGATGGCTAATTCAAGAGACCAGCCATCATCGATGTCCGTTGGATTATTTAGGGTGCCTTGTATATCAATACCAATTTTAGTCCCTTTCACGTCCCATTCGTCCAACACAGGGCCATTTCGCCTGTAGGGTCGGGCTAAAAATAAATCCCATAATGTTCCCAAGGCATTGATCTCGAACTCAACATAATAAGGCTGAAACTCATTAGGCTTTATGAAGACTTCAAAATCATTGTTATAGAAAATTACTGCATCCCTTTGCTCTATATCACCCCAAACATGCTCATCTTCCATCTTGGCATATATATACAAATAGTCCATATCCCACAACATTTTTACGCGTGTATCATAGTAGGGTGTGTCCAAATTGGGACCTTGAATGTCCATAAATAGATCGGTCCACTTTGTATCATTCCAGGCCGCCTCATTGGCTAATCCATCTATAGAAATAGGATACTGCGTTTTTGATGCGAGATAACTTTTTGGAATAGTTAGATTCAATTTTTCTGTAGTTGTAGGAGTGCTGCATCCAAAACAAAGTCCTAGGACAGTAGCTACCATGATATCACGATTTGTCATTTTTATTACCAATCCTCTGCTATGGCGGGGGTCCCTGGGAAATCAATACTATAATTCATGTAGATAGGATCATAATAGTGCCCGTTTTCCTGGTAATCTGGATTCCATTTTTTAATTCCGTTCGAGTCTAATACATACAGATAAGGAGATAATAATAGTCGTTCAAGATGCCATCTTCCGGCTTCTTCTGATGGAATTTCCTCTCCATTACCATAGACCATGAGTCCGCCATCGGCATATACTTCATGTTCAGGGCTAATATCCATGTACTCATGACTTACATTCATGACTTTGTGCCCAATTTCATGAGCAATGGTACGGCGCTGCCGATCGGGCCGCTCAAGATTCGAAAGGCTGATTACCCCTCGATAAGGTTTAGGAATAGTCCCAGGATAGGAATAGGAAGGGAAGGATAAGCCACCAGTACGAACAGTCTTCATAGTCCAATTACGGCCTTCTGAAACGGTTAAAAAGGGGTAAAAAACATCCTGAAATACAACAAAATAAAGAGTTCGATGACTGTCTTCCTCCACTTCAATAATATGCTCTAATGCATTAGAAGCATGTTCTGTAAGCTCAGCGGGGTGCCGCTGGCTGTGTTTATATAGGTTGATGTATCCGGTATTTGGTACGCCAGGGACTTTATTGGCCTGAATTGAAAGATACGATGGGTTTATCTCACCTGTTTTTATCCACAGCACATTTACTTGTACACCTGTAGGCGCATAAATTTCCTTTGCAGCTTGTAAACCTGTCACGATACGGTCCAGTGTTATTTTTTTAAAATCAGGATCTAGGTTGGATGGAAGGTAGACCCCCACATCCATGGTTGGTTTACTTAATTCAATATCTGCATTTAAGGTAGTGTAATCGATTGTATCAATGATAGACCAGGATGCTTTCTTGACATTCAGGGATGTTGTTTGATCTTCATTGTATGGCTGCTTAGACGAACACTGAAACAAAAATGTAGCTGCTAGTAAAAGAAAAAAGGGCGCATAATTCAGCTTTTGCGGTATAATAAATACCTTTTTTAAATACGTTGGGCTATGATACATAATGAATTGAATATATAGGATAGGAATTATTAGTAATAGTATAAACTGATGTATAAAAACCACCCAGAGATAAAATGTCTTTTTGGATTGTATTTGGTATTCGAGAATACTATTCTATCGCAGCTAATATTCGCTCTACCAACCCGTTCATCCCGGTGCCTTGAATCCATCGAGCGACAATAATCAAATCGTTTTTAGGGTCTACGTATACCATATTATTACCCGCACCCAAATGCCAGAAAGCCGATTCAGGAGCTGCTGGCATAGCTTCGCGATTTGGATTTAGGAAGTAGTTCATATACCCATAATTTGGTCGGGCCTGTGTGGGATTTTTTGACATTCTTATCCATTCCTTGGATACTAGCTGCTCGCCTTTCCAACTTCCTTCACGCAAAGTCAGTAACCCAA
>CESW01138444.1_pt1 | contig 17445 bp, 16 predicted proteins | sample 531171 | NCBI WGS metagenome assembly CESW01 (sample SAMEA2621859, study PRJEB7988) | marine metagenome | biome: marine biome (ENVO:00000447); feature: surface water layer (ENVO:00002042); material: "saline water (ENVO:00002010), including plankton (ENVO:xxxxxxxx)" | depth 5 m
ACATTTTTGATTTTTCTGGTATTTTTTGCTGCTTGTGAAGTACCAGAAGCTCCAAATTTCACTTTATCACAAAAGTTTCAAGCTCCACTAATTACCGATTATACTATTCTAGTGATGGGTGATGCAAATATTAGTAATGTACTTATCGATACTACTTCTGATGACTTGGATTCTCTTTTCACAGTAGTACAGTCAGGAGATGATATTGGATTTATCTCAATAAATAAAAAAGAAGAGTTCGAGTTTGGAGACTTGAACGATGCTATACCAGAAATTGATACTGATAAAACTGAATTTGATGCAGAGGTTGGAGAAATTAGTATAGGTGATTTTTCCTCTGGGACTGGTAATTTGGGCGAAGCAAATTTTCAAGACCTAACGGGAATAAATCCTTCTACTATACCGGTTGGTATTCCTATACCTGGTGGTAGTTCGCCTACACCTACTAATATTAATGTTGGAAATAATACTGATTTTTTTAAAAGTGCTACAATAAAACGTGGCTCGATTCAACTTACATTAACTAACGATTTAGGATTTACAATAACCGAACTAACTATCGTTTTAAATTCAGGGGAAAATTATGTTAATGAAGCATCTATAACAAACTTCAATACCAACACATCAAGGAACGCAACCATAGCGTTTAATGCTGGTGATAAATTAGAAGACATAAACGTTGATGTTTCAGTTGCGTGGAATGCACAAGTTCTAACAGGAGATGTTAATTCACTTATAGTAAATGGTATAGAGGGTATTGATTTAGTTGCTTCTGAAGTAGAAGCTGCACTCGAACCTCAGGATTTCTCTACAAGTAATTCTTCTGATATTGAAACAGACGAATTTCAATTTATTACTACTGAACATTTTGTAGAACTAGAGTCAGGTATAATTGATATTGATCCTATTGTTAGCGATTTAGACCTTACAGTGGAAGAGTTAATTATTACATTTAATTCAATTAGAAAAGCTCCATACACAGAATCTGATGGATTAGTTATTTCATATGTTGGAGAAGATAAGATCGAAAGAAAATCAAGTGCACCAGCAAAATCAATAGATTTAGCTGGATATAGATTATATGCCACCAATAATCAAGTCAGTTACTCAATAAGAGCAATTACCGAAAACACAAAAATACTTTCTTTGAATGACAGATTTCGGACGGTTAATGAATTACATTCCGTATCATCTGGTGTTTCGATCACAAATATAAAAGTGGCTGAAGCATACGGTGTAGTAAAATCTAAAACAGTATTATTAGGTGAAGATGACACTGCCAATGGTACTGAAATAATTGATTTATACAACGAGACAGAAGCAGAGATAATAGAAATTAGCGGATTGGAAGATTTATCAAGTAAATTGGAAAATTTAGAATTTACTCAAGCTAAACTATCTATTAATTATACTTCAAACATAGGTATATCTACATCAATTTATGCTTCAATAATGGGTATTGATGGTGATAATAATGAATTTTATTTAACGGGTAGTGAAGGTTCTTCAAATTTTGTAAGTGGATCTGATAACATATCTGGATTGCAGAAAAATGGCATTGATTTAACTTCATCTGAGATGGTTAAATTTGAAATATCTCCTAGTATAACAGGAGATTTAATTGAAGGTAGTATAGAATTTAATCAGAACAATTCAACAGTCATCGATTTTCTAAATAACCTTCCTAAAGAGATTAGATTCATTGGTAAAGCTGTTATTAATGAAGATGGTGGAGAGGCATTGATATCAACACCACTTGAATTTACTCCAAGTTTTGAAGTTGAGTTACCATTAGCTTTAAAAACACCTAATACAGCTACGTACACAGATACTTTAGAATCAGATGCTTTGACGGACTTACCGTCAGAGGATGACCCAATAGGTATTAATGGTGGACAATTAATTATTAACTATAAAAATAGCATCCCGCTAGGTTTTGGAATAGAACTTACATTTTTAGATGAATCTAAAGAAAGATTAACTGATGTTCCGATGCTTAATGATGATCCAATTAATGTTCTTACTTCAGCTATCGATGATTTAACGAGATACTCTAGCGCACCAAATATAAATAGTACTACTATATCACTCACAAAAGATCAGTTTGACCTATTTAACCAAACAAAATATATAGTCTTCACAGCAAAACTAAATACCTATGATAATTCGGAAATTAAGTTAAGGTCTTCAGATTCATTAACTGTTGATGTTTCAGCAAGCCTAGATATGGAAAATGTGATAGGAGACAACTAGATGAAAAACTATAGATATAAATTAATTTCTTTAGCATTATTTATAGTTTTTTATTCTATAGATAACAGCACTAATGCACAGAATCGCCATTACAACGCAATGACCCTAGGTATGGGTGGAGGCGGAGTTGCATTAATTGATGGATATCATGCTAATTTTTTAAATCCAGCAAATCTAATGATAGATAATCATGAAGGATCGGTTTATCTAAATCAGCTTGGGTTTATGGGTACTGGAATTAGCCTAGACGGATCATTACTCAATATTAATGTTTATAATGAGTATTTAACCAAAGGTTTGACAATTGAGGGACAAGTCCAAGAAGACATGCTTGATTCTTGGTTTGGAACAAACGACAACGATCAGAGAGCTATTAATATATCAAACGACATAGTACCCTTTGGTTACTCAAAGAGAACATCTGGCGCGACTATGGGTGGGAAATCGGTGCCATTTTATAAAAGAGCTGGTTTTTCAATAGCAACTAGGATTAGAAACAATCAAGAATTTACTATAAATAGAGGTTTTGCCAATGTATTTTTCAGTGGATTAGACTCAGATAAATTTTCAGAACCACATCCATTTGATCTTAACACCAAATTTTTATCATATGCTGAAGTTTCAGTTGGATATGCAACAGCTTTACCAATACCATTTAAAGGCATAATTAAGAAGTTACCCCTCATTAATGATATTGATATATTTGTTGGGATTGCACCTAAATATCTAATAGGTATACAATCATTTGAATTGGACTTTGCATCAACACTCCAAGTTAACTCTCCCTTCATCAAAGGTAACATGATTATCCACGATTTTGATTACAAATTATATACTTATGGAGAGATATCGGATAATTTGGAAGAATATGCAGAAAAAAAGTCAGATGGTAAAGATCCTTTGCTTGCTGACTATACTGGTTATAGTGGTTCTGATATAGGAACCCTTGGGTCAGGCTTTGGTCTAGATTTAGGTGTAACGCTGGCAATGGATGTTTCACTACCTATTTTAAATGTATTAGACAAAAATCAGCAATTAAGAGTTTCTCTATCATTAACTGATCAAGGAACAATATCATACAACAATAAACCTATGGTATTCAATGGAAAAGGCACCTTTGAATTTGATCCCGACATAGGAGATGAAGATCCAGCTGATTTTTTTAATGATTTAGCTGATAGTTTACAAAATGATATTTATGGCAACTTTACTTCAGAGAGTTCCGTTGAAAGATCTTATGATTTACCGGCCACTTTGAATTTAGGAGCAGCTTTAATAGTAGGTAAATTACTTGTTTCAGGAGATATCTCATATGGATTTAATGATATTAGTAATAATATAACCGAACCAATTTTTACCTTTGGCACACAATATAGGTTTTTTGATTTCATCCCTATAAGATTTGGTACTCGAATAGGTGGTGGAACATCTACTGCTTTTTCCACTGGTTTTGGGATTGATTTAAAAAATCTTGAATTTTCTGTAGGAGGACTTATAGTTACAGACTCTAGTATTGGCGGAGCTAATTTAACTGGTGCATTGAGTGGAATAGTAATACGATTTTAAATAACTATAAAATATCTATGTAGCAGAGATTTATTATGACAACCCAACTAAATTATAGTTAATTTTCAAGTTCAGTTTCAAATAATGGCGAAGTATAAGTCAAAAAATATCTATTACTTGAATCTGCTTAATCTTACTTCTTTTGAAAGAAAGCCTATTCCGCATAAATAATCTGAAAGCATCTTCGTATAGTAATGACTATGTAAAAGTCCTTTTGAGCCTAGGCCTCTAAATACATAATGCCCTCGGTAAGTAGGTATTTCATCTATAATAGGCATCCTATCTGGGGTAGAAAATCGGAACCCTGCCCACATAGATTCCTGAACAATCTTGTTAGAAAGATTCTCGTGTATTCGGTCTAGTTTATTTTTTAGATATTGGGTACCTTTAAAATCCGGTTTTGGGCTAGAAAATTGATGTTCATAGGTGCTTCCCATGACCAAATTACGACCATCCAAAGAGCATAAGTAACCCTGTGCACTAATGGCGTATTCTCTCAAAAACGAACTCCAGTTATTTGTTTGATTAATTTGATCAGTAATCACCTGCACTGTTGTTTCATCATAAGCTGAATCCACTAACCGAAATTGCAGGATTTGTCCCTTAACTATGACTCCAGGTATCTTTGCATTAATGATTTTCTCTGCCCCGGTACAGTGGATAAGAATATTGGCTTGCATCTCAATATCATCACCTCTAAATACCCAGTAATTGGGGTCTGTGTTTTGTTTTGTATTATCTGGTTTATGTGATTGAGAGTTAAAACCCTCATACTCTTCCAGTAATGAAAAGTTAGAATGATCCTTTAGCCAATTTATCAGATTTTGAAGGTACATTTTAGGATTAACTACATACCCATTGTGTACAATTAAGCCTCCAAAGTTAGGGTTAATCAGAGGAAATCGTTCGGCTATTTCTTCCGCACTCATCCATCCTGCAACTCCTTTTTCCCATTGATCCGCAAGATAATTTTGGTGGGTTTTTTGCGCTATTTCTGCGTCAAAGCAAGGTCGGATTATACCTCTGTTTTGAATTAAATCGTGCGCATTGGAGAACGGACTTATCTGCTTTAAGGCGTCAATTTGGGCAATTGACTCTAAACTTTTAAACCCTTTTTTAGCAAACCTACCTGTTGCAGGATTTACTATTGCAAGGGGAGTACCTGAAGCCCCAGATCCAACGGTATTACGTTCAACTAAAAGTACTCGTTTGCCTTGCTGTATTAAATAATAAGCAAGTAAACAACCTGAGAGTCCTCCACCTATGATTCCGTAGTCAAAACGCATAAAGTGAACCTTATTTTAGTTGAACAGCAGCCGAAACTTCGAGGTATTAGTCTAACACGTACTAAGCAGATTGGTTCTACGCTATCCAGTAGTTATTGAATGTCAATGAAGCTGTATAGCTATCCACGATAGTTTCTACGTTCGATTAGTTTTTTAAGTTTTTTGTTCCCAATCCAAACTTTAACGTTCGTTTCAATATCGATGAGTTCTAAATTCACGGTATAGAATATAGCAGTGGTTCGACCATCAGGTGCATCATCCATGATAGAACTGATATTTCCAATGAGCATATAATCTGCACCTAGCTCTCTTGCCATTGCACTCATACTTTCAAGGGAGGAATAGCTCTGTTGGTCTAGCCGCTCATCTCTAATTTCCATACGTTCTGATGCTTTAGCTACTAAGGTTACTGATCCGGAATTGACAAATGCTCGTTCCATTTCTTTAGTGATTACTTCGGTATCTATATGTTCCATACTTTCGTTTCGGACGGTTCCAACGATGATTACGGGTGGTTTTTCTGTGGATTCTGTGTAGTTGCTTAACCATCGATTACTTAGGGCATCACCAATCATTTCCTCGGAGACCAATCGTGCGTCTGTATCATTCCATTTACCAGATAATTCGGTTGTGTTATCGGGGGATATTCGGCTGATACTGTTTACTGGTTTACATTGAATGCTAATTACCAGAAGAACAAAAAGACTAAGGTTAATGGTTGTTTTCATAGTGTGATTATTTTGCGTTAGTAATCTAATTATAATAATACGGGTTCATGAGCTTAGTAGCTATTGCATTAAAATGCTAGATGCGTTTCAAGCAGATGCACCAAACGCCTCTGCTTGATTTGAATGTCTCTAAATTCTGAGTATATGGGTAGCCCTTGTTTGTTTATATACCGAAACTCAATTTCATATGAGCCTGGATCTAATTGGAAGGCGTGGGCAAATACATTTCCAGGAAGGCTAGACCAGGAACGTAGGTCTGCTTTTTCAGAACCTTCTTTGTAAAGGTCCCCTGCAAATTCTAATAAATGGGCAAAAAACGAATCTTCCTTTTCCCGCATATTTTCAACCCATCGCGTACCAGAATATTTTGATATAGCTCGTAGTACTGCTCGCCCGTATATAATGGGCATTTTTGAGGTGTAGACTTCTTTAGCTACTTCGTGCATGGACTCAAGCATTATACTGAGTCCCATTAGTGAGTCTCCAACCCAAATTTGAACCCCCATTATCTCCGACCGATATGGATTAAGATTGGGTAGGGAGACCTTTAGCTCAGTCTCCCAATATTCATTGTAGACTCGCAGGTCTTGTTGTATTTTTTCAGGCGCCATACCTGTGAAACTCAGTACAAGAATATTGTTATTTCGGCCAAAACTCCATTCTGGTATTACATTTCTATTTAATTGTGTGAGACTAGTATCTGATTGTGATGAAAAATTAATTAGGTGGTAGTGTTCTGCTATGGCTCTATTGAATTGCTGACGCTCTATCCGAGCGGCATCTACATTACCTAGGGCCGTAAATAAATTAGCTGCTAGGTACCGAGCAAAAGGAGAGTTTTGGACGTTAGTATCTTTAGTATCCCAGTCGATTGAGCTGGCTAGGGTGTCAGTACTAGCATAAGTGTCGGCAAGTCCTCGTAGTTTAATATTGAGTTGGTCAATTTTATAGACCATTTTTCGAATTTCGATAAGACTAGCATCTATTTTGTTTAGATGAATATAGTTTAAGGCCTTAAAGGCATGAAGATAGAATTCTTCGTAGGGTTCTCCGTCATAATAAAGTTGATTGTCATTTCCAAGGAAAGCAGAAATACCCCGACTAATACTTTTAGTGAAGGCCTGTTCTATGGCAATTTCAGCATCTGAAAAATACATATTACTCTCTTCATAGTCACCATTGTAGTGTTTTAACATGCCCATTTCTAGATTCCAGAGGATAGAATCTTTTTCTTTATAGATCTCTTTATCTTTTGACTCTTCTAAACCAGCAATAGCCTCACTATAGCGCTGATCATACACAGCGTCTTTAATCCCCTCTTGTGTTTCATCTAAAAGGTATGAGGCACAGGAAACCTGAAATAAAAGTAAACACAGTAACCAAAAAACTGAAGTCATTCTTCGTTTTATGAAGGACACATTAGGCATTTTAACTGCGGATGAAGTTGATAATTGTGGTATTATTAATCGGTCAAAGTATACAAAACTTTCAGTGCAACCTTTTATATTGTAGTGTGAAACATGAAAAAATTACCATGAAATATTTATGCGGTTTAACGAAAATTTGCCTGGTTTTGTTGTTATTTTCTTTACTTTCCTGTGCAACTCCTATTGCTCCGACGGGTGGGCCAACGGATAAAGAAGGTCCTAGTATAATTCGATCTGTACCGCAAAATCTACAAACGGGTATTAGCTCGCAACGCGTAGAAATTGAGTTTTCAGAATATGTGAATCGAAATTCTATATTGTCTAATTTACAAATCGAGCCTGATATTGGTATCGATTATCAATTGTCCTGGAAAAAAAAGACATTATTCATCGATTTTGAGTCACCCCTACCTGATTCAACCACACTTTTAATAACCTTGGGCAATAAAGTTTCAGATACCCGAAATAATGCCATGGGTGCCTCTGAGGTCATTGCTTTTTCAACAGGTGATCAAATAGATAAAGGTGGCTTGATAGGCAAAGTATTGAATGCAGAAACGGGAAAAGGTCTTGAAGGAAAGGAAGTTTTTTTATTCCCCAATACGTATGATGTACAGAAAAAAGCACTTTATCGAACGGAAACAGACACTGGAGGTACGTTTCGATTTAACTATGTACGTGAAACAGAGTACAGTATTGTTAATTTTGAAGATCGCAACAGAAATAAAATCTGGGACTCATCATTGGAATCTGCTCATGCCTTTAATACACGTTCAGTTAATGTACAGAATGGGGTTATTGATACCTTAGCTTCCATTCACATAATGGAGGCAGACACCGTGCGTCCAGAGGTCTTAGGGGTGGGTTTACTTTCAGACACTCGACTTCGAATTCGTTTTTCCGAGGCACTTGTGAATGAATTTACTGGTCAGATTACTCTAGAAGCAGGCTTTGCTGAACCTGAATTTTCAGCTATACCTTTGTATATAGCACCAGCGGATCCTAGCATTGTTTTAGCTCAATCTAGTAGGCCGCTAGTGCAGGATAGTACGTATGAACTAACAATAAGGGGTTTTGAGGACTTTTTTGGTAATACTATGGAACCCTTTACTCAAGAACTCATTGGTTCAGGAGCGGCAGACACAACAATTCAACGATTTATCGGGGTGCGTCCTGAAGGTATATTAGGTATGAGGGATTCAGTTGAGTTGCAATACGCTGCACCTATTCGTAATGTTGCCATTATCGATTCACTGCTAATAGTAGAAGGTGTGGTCGAACGCGATAGTTGGTCTAAGAATATAGTTAAATCTAATCGCCTAGTTTTGTATCCTGATTTGGAGTGGTCGGATGGAGTAGATTATCAATTTCTGGCTTGGAACCCGAGGACACAAAGAAGAGTGTTGGTACCTTTTTCAGTTTCTGGTCCAAGCAATTGGGGAGCAATAGAGCTAGTTGAAATGATTGGCCCTAGTGATTCGCTTTTCACAGAAACTGTTACCTACGAACTACGTACTCAGGAAGGTCGACTACTCAAACAAGGCCAGTTCGTAGAACGTCTTCAAATAGACTCCCTGAGCGCATCTACCTATAATCTTAGGCTATACTTGGACACGAATGCTAACCAAAGATGGGATGAAGGAAGTTGGGTGCCATATAATAAGCCTGAGAGTCTAATCATTCGTAGGTCGATTATTATTCAGTCAGGATTTAGCTCAACCATTCGGTTTAATTTTAACTAATGAAAGTGCTTTTTTTTGTTTGGTATGGCCAGAACCATCCTCATCTGCAGTTGGTGTGAGGTTGGACTATTTAATAAGGTTGTTTATTAGAGAAGGCTTTGAACTCCACCTAAGTTCTACTGAGGAACATGGATCCTATTCGGCCTTTTATGAAGACCTAGAAAGGGTTTATAGGCACTCCATAGATTCTAACAGTAGTGAGACTAGTGCTAAATTAGCCCAAATAAATCCGGATATAGTTATTTTTGATCGATATCCTACCGAAGAGCAGTTTTCTTGGTTAGTAATGAAAGCCTGTCCTAAAGCAATTAGAATATTAGATACTGAAGACTTACACGGTTTACGTCGTGCCAGGCAATTAACCCTTGAAGAGCTTGAAAATAGGGGGTATCTGACTCATTTATATGTGGCTAAACACGAAGTTAAAACTAAATCTGTTTACAATACTATTGCGCTTCGTGAGATGGTAAGTATGCACCGATCAGATCTGAGTCTTTTGGTATCTGATGTTGAACTTTCATATGCACAGAAGTATTATGGCATACCGCCTAATCAACTACTGTATCAGCCTATACTTTCTAGTAGACCAGTTGGGTAATTTAGTCCATTAAATAATGATACGCGCACTCATGTATGCTTCATTGGCAACTTCAAGCACGCACCCAATAGAGATGCCGTACACTTTTTACAGTATCAATTATGGCCACATATTAATGTAGCGTTGCGTGGTCATGGGAATAAAAATTGTGAGTGTCACATTTATGGAGCGTATATGGATGCAAAAATGAAGCGATTAAAAAATCCATCTATAATAGGTTTTCATATGAAGGGTAGGGTAGATGATGTTTTCTCTACAGTGGAAGCATATAGAGTATTGTTAGCTCCTTTACGCTTTGGTGCAGGAGTAAAGGGAAAAATATTGGATGCTATTTCAATGGAATTACCTATCATAACTACTCCTATAGGTGGTGAAGGGCTTAGTGTGCATTTAGATGGAGTAGATTTTCCTGGTCATGTAGCCAAAACAATAGAAGAATTTAAGCACTCAGCTGTGCAATACCTTAGTGCTCCTGCATTAAGTAGATGGGAATTTCCTGCCCAAAAAGTTGAACTAAAGGAACGTTTAGATATAGAGTATGGGATTAGATGTGTCGATCATGTTAATAAAATGCTGCAACGGAAGAATAGTATAATGAATCCAATAAAAGTTATGCTAGAACAAAATTCGCAGTTAGCACATCGTAACTTATCGAAATACATACAGCTCAAAAACGAAGGGTGAGTATTTATTGAATCGCCAAGTTACCTTTAAGAAATTCAGCGCGTGCCTGTTGGCTGCTATTAGGAAACTGAGTCAGAATCTCCGCAACTAAATCAGCTGCTTTGGTTGTATTACCTAATTCAGAGTATATCTCCGCTGCGCTTAATAAATTATCTGGAGTGGTTGCTTCATTGTTGTTCCATCGTGCAGCAGACTCAAATGTTTTAGCAGCTGACTCCAAACTACCGTTGGCTAAGTAGAGTTTAGCATGCAGATTTTTTGCCCCGACGCCTAAAATACCTTTTGGAACCTCAAATTCTTCGATATAGTCTAGCGCTTCGTCAATATTTTCTAACTGATAGGCTGAAATGGCAGAATAATAGATTGCTAAGTTACCTGCATAGGTTCCGGCAAAGTCGACTGCAATTGTGCGGAACCCATAGGTTAATTCAAAGCTATCCCCATCTAAGGCTTTTTGGTAATCACCTTCGGCATAGTATCCTTCAGCAATTGATAAAAGCTGTTGTGCTTGTTGTTCTTGCGAGTTAGAATAAAACGAATACCCAATGATTGATCCAGTAATTACCACTATAACCACCAAAATCCAAATAATAGTATTTTTATTGGTTTGTATATATTCACTGGTTTTTTCAAACCACTGAATTAGAGGGTCTTTAGTTAAATCGTCTTTTTTGGAATCTGCCATGATACATTTAATGTTAAATTTTTGGTAGCAAAAAATAAGGCGCTTTGTGCATTTAGCAAAACCTTAATTGTTCAGGTTGAATTGATTTTAATATATTTCTCTTTATTAGATACTAATACAATGTTGTAAATATCCATTCTAGTAATTTCAGGATAATTATATGGGTAACAATTTACCATCGTTCATTTCAAATATAAAATCACCGTCTTCGGTAATACTCATATCATGGGTTACCATAAGTATCGACACATTGAATCGATCTCTTAGACTAAGTAAATATTTAAGTACAGTGGACGAATTTTTTTCATCTAAATTACCCGTTGGCTCATCTGCTAAAATAAGGGACGGGGTATTAATAAGTGCCCTAGCCATAGCGACTCTTTGTTGTTCACCGCCAGAAAGTTGGTTGGGACGGTGTTCGATTCTGTGACCTAGCTCAAATTCATCTAATAATTCTTTCGCCAAACGATTACTTTCTTTTTCTGATTTACCATGAATAATAGCAGGAATCATAACATTTTCTATTGCACTGAATTCTGGTAACAAGTGATGGAATTGGAATATAAAGCCAATTTCAGTATTTCTGAAAGTGGCTATTTTCTCATCATCCCATTGGGTTATATCATCTCCTTGCCATTCTACTAAGCCTGAATCAATTTTATCTAAGCCTGCGATAATGTGTAAGAGAGTACTTTTCCCACTTCCAGACGAACCGATGATAGAGGTAATCGTTTTCGGGTTAATCTCAAGGTTAACACCATTAAGTACATTGACTACTCCATTTTCTGGGGCTTCAAAACTTTTTTTGACATTAGCAATACGAAGTAGTGAATTCAAAATCAGTTGGGTTTTTCGGACACTTTATTAAATTCTGGGAAAATCAATGGGCGTATTTCCATGCATTTTCCACTTTCAATGTAGATTTTTGCTAAAACAGCACTTATATGAGCGTCTCCAGTAGCTGCTTTATATTTTTGATGAACTCCTGTTGTAAATCGTTTTATTGCTACTTTCATATCCATCCCCAATGATCCGGCGTAGGAGCCAGTCATCCCAGCGTCGGTTAAATAACCCAAACCTTTGGGAAGAATACGTGCATCATTGGTCGGGATGTGAGTGTGGGTTCCAATCAACACAGAAGCTCGTCCATCTACATGCCAGCCCATGGAGACTTTTTCAGCAGTTGCTTCGGCATGAAAATCGATAAAAATAAGCGAGGTTTCTTTTTGAATTTGATCAATAGCCCAATCAACCGATCTAAATGGGTCATCAATGGCTTTCATGAAGGTCCTACCTTGGATATTAATAACTCCAATGGAAACATTCACTGAGGGAATTGAATATATACCATAGCCAAAACCAGCATTATTAGTAGGATAGTTAAGGGGCCGTAATATATGGTTGTTGCTTCTCATATATGGAAACACTTTCCATTTATCAAAGGAATGGTCTCCACCTGTAACCACGTGAACGCCTAAGCTGAGCAATTCTCTTATAATAGCGTCATTTATACCATGTCCTTCATGAGAATTTTCGCCGTTTGCTATAACAAAGTCGGCTTTGTGTTTTTGAATCAATGAAGGTAAAAAGCTGCGCACGACCCCCAAACCTTCTTCTCCAACAATGTCTCCAATAAATAGGGTAGTCAAAATCTTAGGCACAAATTATCCTCTAATATCTTCGAGTAATTGCTCAATTTTTGAATTCACCCGTTTCATCGTTACGGTTTCATTCAGTTCAGACTTAGATAGTTGTTCTCGTAATTCAAACAATTCCTCTGCTATACTTAAGGCGGCAAGTACCATTACGGTTGATTCAGGTTGTTTGATTAGTTGATGTCGATATTCTTGTAATTTTTCATCGACGTACCTACAAATATTAATCATATTTTCCTCTTCATGATCTTCTACCATGAGTGGGTACTGTTTTCCTAATATGGATACTTTTAATGATTTCACAATAATCACTCAACTAGTTAGGTACTTTTTAAGTGACGGTCAATTTTCTGGATCATAGTGCTAATTTGTTGTCGCATTGCTAAACGCTCAGAGTCGCTAATTGCTGAAAAAATATCTGTCTGTTTTCCACGCTCTTCTTCAAGCTTCTTAATGAGATTTAGCTGTTCTCTTTTAGTTTCTTTAAGCTGTTTTTTAAGTAGATCAATTTCTGTATAAACTTCTTCTAGGAGTTCTTTAAAGCGTTCTGTTTGTTCTGAGTTTATATTCATAGAATTATGATCTTAATTCTATATTATACTTCTTATTTAATGATCTTACAACCTTTTCAATTATAGGCTCTATATCACTGATATTCAATGTCTTATTTGGGTCAGAAAAGTACAACCGGTAGGCAATACTTTTTTTATTATTGAGTATGTTTTTCCCTTCATATACATCAAAAATACATACTTTTTTGAGTAGATTTGTTCCCATGTTACATATTTCAGTTTCTATTGTACCAGCCATTATTTCTCTATCCATAATCAATGAGATATCATACTCGATACCCGGATACCTTGGTATTTTTGAAAATGTTGGTACGCCTATATTGCGTCGAGCTTCATGGATTAACTGAACATTAAACTCAGCAAAATAAACGGCTTCATCCAATTCATAAATGGTTTGTAGTGTTTTACTTACTTGGGATAGGTTACCTAAATATTTTTTTCCCATATAATAATGTAAACTGTTATAACCATCTATTTTTTCATTAATCCTATGATCTACTCCCAATGAAACCCACAACGAATGGACTAACGATTTTGCGTCCATAAAAGTATATTTAGACGAGGGGCTTAGCCAGTGATCCTCATGCCTTTGCCCAGCTAAACCAATTAGTACGTTGGTTTGTTCACCAATTCCTTTATGAAAAGTACCCTTTTCATTGCTAAAGAACACGTTACCAAGTTCAAAGAATCGTAGACCTTTAGCATTACGATTTTTATTATAGGAACTAGCTTTTAAAAATCCTGGAAGCAAAGATGGTCGAAGAGTGGTCATATCTTTGGTAAGTGGATTTAAGGTGGCAACCATTTGATCAATATCACCAAATTGAGAAGCTTCAGCTTCAGAAATAAGTGAATTTGAATAGATTTCGTTGAAGCCTAATCCGACAAGAGTCTCTATTATTTTTTGTTTGTTTTGTTCCCAGTTTGAAAAGGGACTAGATGATATACTAATTCCATTGGTTGGTGAAGGGATATTGTTGTAATCGTATAGTCTGCCAATTTCCTCAATTAGATCAATTTCGCGCTCAATATCGGGTCTAAAAGTTGGGATTTGACACTCAATAGTTCCAGAACTACTTCTTTTGCTGATGATCTCTAATCTGTTAAGTTGTTTGATAATCCATTCTTCATCGATTTTTACCCCTAATATTTGATGGACTCGTGACACTCTAAGTGATAATTCTAAGGTTTTCTTAGGAGCGGGATGTAGGTCAATAGTTTCCGTGATAAGGGCATTTGGAATTATTCCCTGAATCAGATTAGCCGCCCGAATTGCGGCTATAAGTTGATTATTAGTATCTATACCTCGTTCAAATCTGTAAGAGGCATCGGTTTGTATGCTCAGTTGTTTTGAACATTTCCTTATGGTGCTTGGATCGAAGTAGGCACTTTCTATCATAATAGTAGTAGTGGAGAGACTTACTTCAGAGTTTTCACCACCCATAATTCCAGCTATGGCAACCGCTTGCTCATCGTCACAGATAAAAAGACTTCCTCTAGGTACTTCTCTTATAATCCCATCCAATGTGGTAAACTCTTGGGTATCATCAAAGCTTTTAACGTGAATAGAAGACCCTTTCAAGTTGTCAGCATCGAATGCGTGTAAGGGCTGTCCCCATTCATACATGACGTAATTTGTAACATCAACTATATTATTTATCGAACGAAGACCTACCGCATTTAATCTATTTTTTAACCAAGTAGGGGAAGAGGATACTTGAATATTTTCCATTACAATGCCAACATAGCGACTACATTTATTAGGATCTTCAATCGATATGGTGAATTTCTTACCTTGGTTGACTATTTGTCCACGTGTAGTTACAGCTGGGATGTTAAGAGGGACTGCCCATTTTGCAGAAAGGTCACGCGCTACTCCGATATGCGAAGTTGCATCTGGCCGATTAGGTGTTATCGCAATTTCAATTACACTATCCTGGTAGCTACAAAACAATTCACTCAATGAAATTCCTGGGGAGGTATCTGGCGGAAGTACCATGATGCCAGCATGATCATCAGAGATACCTAGCTCATCTTCAGCACAAATCATACCTTCTGAAACAACACCACGTATTTTTGATTTTTTAATTTTAATTAGTTTACCCTGCTCGTCTCGAATTGGAAGGGAAGAATTAACAGGTGCTACAGCAACTTTTTGACCTATTTCTATATTCTTTGCTCCGCACACAATCTCTAACTCCTTATTTCCGTCAAATACAGTACAGATTGATAGATGATCAGATTCTGGATGAGGAAATACTGTACGAATTTCACCAACAATTATTTGATTTAGTGATGCACCAATATGTTGTATTTTTTCTTCTTCAAGTCCAATCAAAGTTAGTGTATCGGCAGTTTCTTGGACATCTTCAGGTAGGGATACGTAATCATTTAACCAGTTGTAGGATAATTTCATAAATGCGTAATCAAAAGAGTGTTCTTCAAGATTAATGTTTAGGTATTAATTTTTGTTCAAATGAATTGATGAAGAAAACGAATATCATTATCAAAAAATGTACGAATGTCACTTATTCCATATTTTAGAATAGCAATACGTTCAACGCCCATACCCCAAGCAAAGCCAGAATATTGTTCGGGATCTACCCCTGCTGCCATAAATACATTTGGATCAACCATTCCAGAGCCTAGAATTTCTAACCATTTTCCGTTGGGTTTACTTCCCCACCAAATATCCATTTCGAGGCTAGGCTCTGTAAATGGGAAGTAACTTGGGCGCAGGCGGTAGATAACATCAGAACCGTACATCAACTTTACAAATGTAATCAGGGACTCTTTCAAATCAGCTACACTTACATATCGATCAACATAAAGCGCCTCTACTTGATGAAAAAGAAAGTATGACTTGGGGGACACGGCTTCATTCCTATAAACCCTTCCAGGTATTATAGATCGAATGGGCGGAGCCTGTTTCTTCATCAGCCGTATTTGCACAGGGGATGTATGGGTTCTCAATACCAAATCTGGAATCGTTGGATCTTCATCTTTTCTAATAAAAAAAGTATCCTGAGTATCTCTTGCAGGATGGTTAGGAGGAAAATTTAAGGCTGTGAAATTGTGGAAATCATCTTCCACTTCTGGGCCATCTGCAATATTAAATCCGAGCCTATAAAAGATATTCTTTATCTCTTGCAGTGTTTTTGTCAGCGGGTGAACTGAACCGACAGGTAAGGGTAAAGACGTTAAACTTATATCATCTGTTGCAGATACAAAAACCGTATGAGTGTCAGTTTGAGTAATCTTTGCTTGATCGAAGGTATCCTGTGCTAAGTTTTTCAATTCATTTAAAGATTTTCCGAAAGCTGCTTTATCTTGCTTTGGTATCTTTCTCATGAACTTAAATAATTCCTGAATGGAACCTTTTTTGGAAAGAAACTTGAGTCTAAAAGTTTCTAACTCGTCAGAACTGGAAATTGTAAAATTCTTGATCTGTTGCTCTATTTTGGCAATTTCTGAATTCATAAATAAAGTTTTACATGTATGAATTAGGTCATATTTGATAATACATTATACTCTTTGAAAACATTATAACATACGAAAATAAAAAAACCGGTACACCTTACAATACAACAGATTGAGGTATACCGGTTTGTATGATCTTAGATTTTATTATGAGTGAGCTTCGGTAACAATGGCAGTAAAAGTCTCTGGATCATGAATTGCTAAGTCTGCTAGTACTTTACGGTTAATTACCATACTCTTTTGACTCATAGCATGTATGAGCTTGGAATAGGTTGAGCCGTTTAGTCTAGCACCAGCATTTATACGAGCAATCCATAATTTTCTGAATACACGTTTGCGATTCTTTCTGTCACGGTATTGGTACTGAAGCCCCTTTTCTACAGCATTTTTTGCAATGGTGTACACATTTTTTCGCTTACCCCAATAACCTTTCGCTTGTTTCATGATCTTCTTGCGACGGCGACGGGAAGCCACTAAGTTTAGTGAACGTGGCATTTTATGATGTATTTAGAGAGTTAAATTTATTGACTTAAGAGTTGTTTTACTCGAGGCACGTCAGCTACAGCAACTAATGTACTTTGGCCTAATTGCCTCTTAGTCTTACTACTCTTTTTAGTTAGAATATGGCGCTTAAAAGCCTTTTTTCGTTTAATTTTACCGGATCCGGTTGTTTTAAATCGCTTCTTTGCGCCACTATTACTTTTCATTTTTGGCATAATCAATCACAATAGGTGTGTTCTTAAGTTTAAAAGATACGGACTATGTTCAA
>CESW01062453.1_pt1 | contig 17369 bp, 18 predicted proteins | sample 531171 | NCBI WGS metagenome assembly CESW01 (sample SAMEA2621859, study PRJEB7988) | marine metagenome | biome: marine biome (ENVO:00000447); feature: surface water layer (ENVO:00002042); material: "saline water (ENVO:00002010), including plankton (ENVO:xxxxxxxx)" | depth 5 m
TTAAAAGATAATCCTGATGAAGTACAAAGAAGAGTAGAAAAAATTATAAAACCAGAATTGAATGGCATGTTTGACAATAATACTATCTTTCAAGTAAACCCAACTGGTAATTTTATAACAGGTGGACCTGATGGCGATACTGGAGTTACGGGAAGAAAAATCATTGTTGATACATACGGTGGTTATGCACCTCATGGTGGAGGAGCATTTAGCGGAAAAGACTGCACAAAAGTAGATAGAAGTGGCGCATACATGGCAAGATATCTAGCTAAAAATATTGTAGCATCAGGAGTTTCACAAAATGCTACTATTCAACTTAGTTACGCTATTGGTGTTAAAGAGCCTGTATCACTTTATGTCTACTGTGATGGTAAAGTTAGGAATGATATATCAGATTGGATTTATCAAAATATTGATTTAACACCTTTAGGTATCATTAGAAAATTTAATCTTTTTAAATTAGACCTAACTGAAACAACAAATTACGGTCATTTTGGTAAAGACCATCTTGCTTGGGAAAATACTGATATGGTAAATCAATTAAACTTTTAAGAGGAAAAATGAGATTACAAACAACTGAAACAAACAAATCAATTAAAACAAAAAGTAAAATGAAGAATCAATCCAAAAAGATTGTTGAATCTTTACCATATAAAGTTAAAGACATCAAATTAGCCAAGCTTGGTAGAGATAAGATGGATATATCTGAAAAAGAAATGCCAGGTTTAATGGAATTAAGAAAAAAATATTCTAAATATAAACCCTTAAAAGGTTATAGGCTTACAGGCTCATTACATATGACTATAGAAACAGCAGTTTTAATAGAAACCTTAAAAGATCTGGGTGCAGATATACGTTGGGCGAGTTGTAATATTTTTTCAACACAAGATGAAGCTGCTGCAGCGATTGCAAAAACTAAAACTCCGGTATTTGCATGGAAAGGTGAAACTCTAAAAGAATATTGGGATTGTACACTTCAAGCTTTGACTTTCGAAAATAACCTAGGTCCAAATCTTATTGTAGATGATGGTGGAGATGCAACACTTCTTGTTCATAAGGGATATGAACTAGAAAACTATTTTAATAAAAACAATAGACTTCCAAAAATCACTACCAAGATAGAGGAAGAAGTAGTAATTGAAAAACTTCTAAGAAAGGTACATCAAAAAAATCCAAATCATTGGCATAATATTATTCCTGAAATTATAGGTGTTTCAGAAGAAACAACAACAGGAGTAGCTAGGCTACAGCAAATGGTAGAAGATGCTACTTTATTGTTCCCTGCATTTAATGTAAATGATGCAGCAACTAAATCTAAATTTGATAATCTTTACGGTTGTAGAGAGTCTTTGGCTGATGGCATTAAACGTTCAACTGAAATTATGCTTGCTGGTAAAACTGTCGTTGTTTGTGGATATGGTGACGTTGGTAAGGGATCGGCACAGTCAATGAAATCATATGGTTGTAAAGTTATTGTAACTGAGATTGACCCAATATGTGCTCTTCAAGCAGCAATGGAGGGATTTGAAGTTAGAAGATTAGAAGATGTTCTTGAAAGAGGAAATATCTTTGTTACAACAACAGGAAATAAAGATATAATTACTTTGAATCATATGCGAAGAATGAAAGATCAAGCCATTGTTTGTAATATTGGACATTTTGATAATGAAATTCAAGTAGATGCATTAAATAAGTCAAATGCTAAAAGAGATCAAATAAAACCACAGTTGGATCGATATACTTTCAAAAATGGTAAACAAATATTTATATTAGCCGAGGGAAGGTTAGTAAATTTAGGATGTGCGACAGGGCATGCAAGTTTTGTGATGTCTACTTCCTTTTCAAATCAAGTGTTGGCCCAAGTGTTTTTAGCAAAAAATAAACCTTTAACAGGAATTTATGATTTACCTAGAAAATTAGATGAAGAAGTTGCAAGAATTCATTTGAAACATTTAGATGCTGATTTAACTAAATTGACTAAGTCACAAGCTAAGTACATTGGAGTAAATGTAAGTGGTCCTTACAAAAAGGATGAATACAGGTATTAAATGATAAAAGAATCGATATTAAATCATATTGAAGTAAGTAACTTATTATTAAACGATTTACAATCAATTGACAATCTTTGTCAAATTGCTTTAACAACAATATTGTCTAGTAAAAAAATTCTATTATGCGGTAATGGTGGGAGTGCGAGCGACGCAAGCCACATTGCTGCAGAATTTATTGGAAAATTCCAAAAAGATAGGCGCCCTTTGCCAGCTATTTCACTCGCTGATAATCTGTCTACAATAACCTCAATAAGTAATGATTACTGTTTTGAAGAAGTCTTTTCAAGACAAATCGTTGGTATTGGCGAAGGAAGTGATTTACTTATTGCCTTATCCACATCTGGAAATAGTCGAAACGTAGTAAAGGCTATTGAGACTGCAAATAATATTGGAATTAATTGTTTTGCACTAACTGGAAAAGATGGTGGTGAAATTAGTAAGCTGGATTGCGATTTAATAAAAGTTAATAGTAATGTAACAGCAAGAATACAAGAAATGCATATATTAATTGGACATATTATTTGTGAATATATTGATAGTAAAATTTAAATTTTTACAATTATAAATTTTTTAAAAATTAAGTATTTACGTTGTTACTCAAAAAAATACTTTTAGCCGTTTTATACAGAAGTTGTATATCTTTACTCAAACACATATTATCAATGTAATCTAAATCCATTTTTAAAGTTTTTTCTTTGGTTAAATTATCTCTTAGACTTGCCTTTGAATTGCATGTTATTCCAGGCTTTACAGATAGATACTTATTCATATCTTCGCCATATAAATCTATGACCTCTGGAATTTCTGGTCTAGGACCTACCAAAGACATATTACCAATTAAAACATTAAAAAAATTTGGTAATTCATCTATGCTAGTTTTTCGTATGAACTTACCAACTTTTGTAACTCGTGGATCGTTTTCTACATGGAAGTAAAAATCTAAATCTTTTTTTCCAGTGTAATTATATAAGTGAGGAAATTTTTCCTTTGCGTCAATATACATTCCTCTTAGTTTAAAAATTATAAAAGGCTTGCCACCCAAACCAAGCCTTTGTTGTTTAAAAATAGCGGGCCCAGGCGAATCATTTTTTATTTTTATAATTGCAAAGGCTATAATTGGAGCAAAAAAAATTAAACCAAATAAACCACCAATTATATCGATAACTCTTTTAAATACACTGTAAAATAGTCCTAATTTTTTTCTTTCATATATCTTAAAATTTTTCATAACTCTATGAAATATCATTTATCCATTTTAAAGTTTTAAGTAAACCAGTATCAATATCAACCTTTGGATTCCAATTATAAATATGTGAAACCTTATTAATGTTTAAATGAATTTTTTTAACATCAAATTCACGTTCAGGAAAATAATTTATGCTTGCAGTTTTTCCAGTTAAAATTTCAATTTTTTTTATTAAATCAATTATGGATATTGACTTACCACTTCCAATATTTAAAGTATTATTTTTCTTAACTGTTGTTAATAACTTTAAATTCAAGTCTATAAAGTCATCAATATACAAATAATCTCTTGTACTTGAACCATCACCAAATACTTTTATTTCCATCCCTTTTAAAATTTTTTTTATAAAAGTTGGTATAACGCCTTGTGGGCCATCCGGAAATTGACCCTTTCCATAAGGATTTGAAACTCTTAAAATTTCATAGTTTAAGCTAAATCTTTTATTAAAATATTTTATATACATTTCGATATTGTGTTTTACAAGCCCATATGATGAAATAGGTAAACAAATATTGTCCTCTGAAATTGGTAAATTATTTTGATCACCGTATACTGTTCCTCCAGATGAGCAAAAAATAAATTTCTTAACATGAAAATTGACACATTTTTTTAGAATATTTATTGTAGATATTAAATTAGAAGACAAATCAAATAATAAGTCTTCTTCTCCAAATTTAGGATTGGTTGTGCTGGCTAAGTGATAAACAAAGTCAGTACCTTTAATTGCTCTATTTAAACTTTTTTCATCGCAAATATCTCCAATGATATATTTTACGTTACTATGATTTTCCGATAGTTTTATATGACCTCTTGACAATACCTTAATATTGTGCTTTTCTTGAGCTAATGCGTTAACAAGATTAGAACCCAGAAATCCGGTTCCACCAATAACTAAGATATTTAATTTTTTCATAGTTAAATTATTATTCTTTCAAAAAAATTTTTACTCAAGATATGCTACATGTTAAAGCAAATTTACTACTTATGAAATAGTAAAAAAAAATAGAATTATTATAATAATCTTAGGTAATTTTTTTCATGAAATTTTTAGTTACTGGAGGAGCCGGATTTATCGGTAGTAATTTGGTAGATTATTTAATTGAAGAGGGGCACACAGTAAAAGTAATAGATAATTTTTCTACAGGTAAAAAAGAAAATTGTAATTCTAATGCAACCTATTATGATATTGATTTATCTAACGAAAATAATTTACCATTGATAAAAAATGCAATTAAAGGTGTTAATGGAGTTTTTCATTTAGCTGCCTTTCCTCGAGTGCAAGAATCTATTGATAACCCCTTAATTTTTGAAAAAAATAACACTCTCAGTACTGTCAATATTTTGAAAGCTTGTTCGGAGATGAAAATAAAACGATTAGTATATAGTTCGTCATCTTCAGTTTATGGTAATAGTTCTAAACTCCCCACCAAAGAAATTGACCAAGTAAATCCAATTTCTCCATATGCAATGCAAAAGTATTATGGAGAAGTGTGTTGTAGAGTTTATTCAGTTATATATAATATTGAAACTGTATCATTAAGATATTTTAATGTATATGGTGATAAACAAAACCTTGATGGAGCATATGCTTTGGTAATGTGTATCTTTGCAAAGCAAAGAATGAATAATCTCCCACTAACAATTAGAGGAGATGGAAATCAAAGAAGAGATTTTACTCACGTTAGTGATATTGCGAAGGCTAATTTATTAGCAATGCAATCTAAAAAAGTAGGAAATGGTGAGGTAATAAATATTGGTAATGGGAATAATAGATCTGTAAATGAAATTGCTAAAATGATGGGAGGACCAACAAGAAGGATCGATTCTGTAATGGAGCCTAAAGAAACATTAGCTGATAATAGTAAAGCTAAAAAACTACTTGAATGGAAACCATCAGTAATAATTGAAGAATGGATTCCTTCTTATAAAAAGAGTTTAGGGATTAGTGATTAAAGCATAAATTTTCTATTCATCAGACACTGATCTTCCTTTTAATTCCATCCAATCTTTTTCAGGTCTATCAATACTATTATTTCTATTAAGGGATGCATCAAGGATTATTGATTCTATGTCATTATCTTTAAACTGGCTAATTAGTGATGAAATATCTTTTGGGAAACAAGATCCACCATAACCTTTTTTTCCATCAGGACCAGGAACTTTCCAATGAGACTGCCCTAATCTTTTATCAATTTTTGCAATATCAATTACGTTATTATAATTAATATTTACTTTCTCACAAAATGAAGCAATCTCATTTGCAAAAGAGACCTTAGTTGCTAAAAAGGTATTAGTAATATACTTTACCATCTCCGCTGTTTTAAAATCAGTCTTAATTATTTTTACACCTTCAAATGTTTCAAAATATAATCTGTATATCATATCTAAATTATCTCCACCAATAATAATCCTATCTTGATTTTTAAAATCATTTATAAAATTTGCTTCAGTTAAAAATTCTGGGTTAAAACAAAAATTTAAATTAGGATATTTAATTTTAAAAAAATCTGTTGTACCAACAGGAACAGTTGATTTTATAACAATTAACTTTGGCTGTGATGCAATAAAATCAATATCAGAAATAACTTTTTTTAAGATTCTTAAATCACACGAGCCGTCTTTCATCATGGGAGTTGGTAGACAAACAAATAATAATTCCGATAATTCTACAGCTTCATCTAAAGTACTACAGTTTGATTCACCATTTATATCAAACGTATTAATTTTATAAAATTTTTTAAAAAAATTTTCTACGGCTTTTCCAACATAACCTAGACCAACAATTCCTATATTTATTTTATGCACCAACTAATATATTTAATTATTGTGATTACAAAAACTTTAATTTTTTTGATTTTTAATATTTTTTAAAGAATTCTTTAAAGATAAAATTGGAAGATATTCATTTAAAGAAATCAAACCAGATTTTAGAGGTCGTGGGGCTAAATAATTTTTTATTTTTCTACTTAAATCTTCAGTGCTTATTGGTTTTATATAATTATTATTTAAATTCCAACAATTAGCTATCATATTAGCAAACTCAAATCTTGAACATAATGTATCTGATCCAACATGAATAATTCCCCTACTTTCCGCATATATTAAATTGTGAATGGTTTTAGATAAATCATAAACGGAAACTGGATTATTATATTGATCATCAACAACATTTATTTCTTTTTTTAATAGCAGTGATTCGATAACCCAAGCCAAAAAGTTTGCTTTACTTTTGCCACCAAATAAAACATTTGTTCTGATGATTAAGTGATTTTTAAAATTATCTCTAACAATTTCTTCGCCATGAAGTTTGGATTTTCCATATATACCTAAAGGATTTGTTTTTGAAGATTCATTGTAAGGACCATTTTCACCATCAAAAACATAATCAGTGGATATTTGAATGAATAAACCATTAAAAAAATCTTTAAAATTATTAATTGCATTGGCATTTACATCATATGCTAATTTGCTGTTAGTTTCGCATCCATCAACATTTGTATACGCTGCTGAATTAATTACTATTTCAGGATTATATTTTGATAAAATACTTTTAACATTTTTTTTATCAGTTATATTTAAGTCTTTTTTAGAAAGAGATATAACTTCAAAATTATTACTTAATTCTAAAAATAACTGCTTAGAAAGTTGACCATCACCTCCAGTAATCAAGATTTTTTTCATTATAAATTTAGTGGTAAAAGCTTTGAATCTTTTTTTGATAAAATTGGGGTTTTTATTCCCCATTCTATATTTATAGAACTATCATTCCAAATAATTCCTTTATCATTTTTAGGATTGTATAACTCAGTACACTGATATATAATTTCTGCATAATCAGAAAGTACTAAAAACCCATGTGCAAATCCTGGAGGAACATATACTTGTTTTTTATTTTCGCTATTAATTTTAATTGATACCCATTTACGAAAACTAGGTGAATCCTTCCTAATGTCCACAGCAACATCAAGCACTTCTCCGTAAATACATCTTACTAATTTGCCCTGAGCTTGAGGTTTTTGATAATGTAAACCTCTTAATGTATGTTTTACTGATTTACTATGATTTAATTGAACAAAAGTTTCATCAATACCATTATCTCTAAACTTTTGTGCATGATAAGACTCAAAAAAAAATCCTCGATTATCCTCAAATATTGTAGGTTTAATTATTTTTACTTCATCGATATGAGTTGATTTAAATATCATTAAATTAAAGTCTTAAGATAATTCTTATAATCACAACTTGGATATAAATCTATGTATTTCTGTAACATCTTTTTGTCCATGAAGCCCATATTAAGTGAAACTTCTTCAATACATGAAATTTTTTTCCCTTGTCTCTCCTCAATCGAGCGAACAAAATTACTTGCATTAAGGAGGCTGGTATGTGTTCCTGTGTCAAACCAAGAAACTCCACGACCAAGTAATTGAACTTCCAAATCACCTTTATTTAAATATTCTTTATTCAAATCAGTGATTTCTAGTTCTCCTCTTTCCGAAGGCTTTAAGTTTTTGGCAATTTTTACAATACTATTATCATAAAAATAAAGGCCTGGAACTGCATAATTTGATTTAGGATTTTGTGGCTTCTCTTCAATGCTTTTCACTTTAAAACTTTTATCAAATTCAACAACACCATATCTTTGCGGATCACTAACTCTGTATCCAAATATTAACCCACCATTAAGATTTTTTATTTTTTTTCGAATTTTACTGATATATCCCGTTCCATGGAAAAGATTATCGCCTAAAATTAAACAAACATCTTCATTTTTAATAAAATCTTCACCAATAATAAAAGCTTCAGCCAAACCATTTGGTGCATGTTGAATTTCATACGAGAATCTTAGACCTAAGCTTTTACCATTACCAAATAATTTTTTGTACCTGGGAATATCATCCTTTGTACTAATTATTAGTATATCTTTTATGCCCATCAACATTAATGTAGATATTGGATAATAAAGCATTGGCTTATCGTAGACAGGTGTTAATTGTTTACTAACTGATATAGTTATGGGATATAGTCTGGTACCACTTCCTCCAGCTAACACAATTCCCTTCATGATTTTAAACCTAACCTACTTTGGTTATATTTAGAACTTAAATTTTTAATCCATTGAGAATTTTTTAAATACCAATCTATTGTTTTTCTAATACCAGAATGGAAATCTTCTTTAGGCATCCATCCTAATTTGTTCTTTATTTTAGAAGTATCTATTGCGTATCTAAAATCATGACCAGGTCTATCTTCCACAAAAGTAATAAGCTCAGAATATTTTTGTGCATTTTGTCTTGGCCTAAGTTCATCCATAATAGAACAAATTGTATTAACAATTTCAAAATTTGAAATTTCATTATTACCACCAATATTATAGGTTTCTCCAATTTTACCATTGCAAAGAGTTTCATATATTGCATCACAATGATCATTTACATACAACCAATCTCTTATATTATCACCTTTACCATAAATGGGTAATGGTTTTTCATTTAAACAATTATTAATCATTAAAGGAATTAGTTTTTCAGGAAATTGTCTAGGTCCATAATTGTTTGAACAGTTAGTAATGATAGTTGGAAGTCCAAAAGTACGATTCCAAGCTCTTACAAAATGGTCTGATGAAGCTTTTGATGCTGAATAAGGACTGCTTGGATCGTAAGAAGTATCTTCAGAAAATAAACCAGATTTTCCTAAACTTCCAAATACTTCATCAGTAGATACGTGTAAGAACTTAAAATTACTATTATTTATTTTATTGAAATAATTAGTGCTGCATTGAAGTAAATTAACTGTGCCTAGAACGTTAGTTTCAACAAATTCCATTGGATTTTCAATAGATCTATCTACGTGAGATTCTGCTGCAAAGTTTACGATAGAATCAGGTTCAAATTCATTGATGGTAGTATTAATCAAATCCTTTGAACAAATATCAGATTTTAAAAAAGAATAATTTTTTTCATTTGAAATACTAGATAAATTATCAACGTTTCCTGCATATGTAATTTTGTCAATATTCAGTATAATATTTTTAGTTTTATTAATTTGGTTTAAGATGAAATTACTTCCAATAAAACCTAGTCCGCCCGTAACGATGATTCTCATTCAGGTAGTATAATAATAATAAGCAAAAAATACTATATTATACTTGAAAGCCAAAAGTACTTTTGTCCACTTAAAAATCTTTTTACTTTTACAGGTAGATTAGTTCCGTAATATCCTATTTTAAAGCCAAGATATTTTAAGGTAGTTTGTAAAATTGCATATGGAAGAATTTGAGGTTTTTCTTTAATAATTTTTTTAAACATAGATACAGTAAGTTGCATTCCACGACTATCTGGATGACCAATTAAATCCTGAATATGTTTTCTTTCTCCTCTAACATATCCTGTATCAAACATTCTATTAAAATTTTCTATTAAGGAAAAATTATGAGAATGTATAACACATGCATTCGATACATATGCTACCGACTTATTATCTAGAAGTATTTTGTAACACATAAAATAGTCTTCTCCAGTAAGCACGTGATCAAATCCACCCACGTTATTTAAATCTTCGTTTATGTAAGCTGAAAAAACGTCTGAACAGAAAAATGTTCCTACACCATACTTATCTATATCATTCAATGATCTGAAGTTTGACAGTTCTGTATAATTAAATTCTACAGGAAAACTTTCTAAGATACCTGCATTTTTGACAGGAATTTGTCTACCGTATGAAACTGAAGCTTTTCCTTCTATTAATGGTTTGATTAAATTTTGAATTGACTCCGATGATTGTAACTTGGCGTCTTGAGTCATATAAACAACTATATCAGTTTTTAGCATCTTTCTTGCTTTTTCTCGAGTTGAACCATGATTAAAATTATTTTCTTTTACGAAATTCGCTTTATAACGCTTAGCTATTTTATTTACATTAATACTAGAATTAGAATCAATGATTAAAACCTTCAAATTTAAAGAACTAAGTAATTTCAAGTTTTCCTCAAAAATATGATCTGGGTTTAAAGTAGGGATAATAATTCCAACTGTATGATTTTTTTTCATTATTTGCTCAACTCAAAGATTTCGTTTACAAGGCTATCATAAGAATTTATCAACTGGTTTTCATTTTTATATGATGCTTCATAAAAAATATCATCACCATCAATAATTTTTTTAAATATCTTTGCTAAGTACTTATAATTATCTGGGTCTACAAAGTGAACTTTATTATAATTGCCAACTGTTTCATGAGCGTATGGTAAATCTGCTACTATTATAGGTAAATTATTTTCTTGATATTCATTAATCGGCAGTCCCCACGTTTCAAGTTTTGACGGAAAGATACCAATAGTTGAATTTTTGAGCCTTTTTTGGACCTCTGAATATGGTAAAATACCAGAAAATTCAACATTTTGAAGGTGACTATATTTATTAAACAAATATTTTGAAAACTTATTAGAAAATTGATCAAATGTCAGCGTACATGAAATCTTATTTTTGTAATGAGGGTAATTATCATTAAAGTAGTTTATTGCATTTAAAATTAATTCAAAATTTTTAAAAACTCTTGGAAGAGAAGGATAGATAAAATTTAGATTTTCGATATTACTATCGTCTGCAAAATATTTAGTTGAATTTTTAGGCCTAGCTACAATAATATTATTAATATTAAAATGTGATTTAAACTCTTTAGCAATCCATTCCTGTTGTACAATAACTGCATTATTTGACGAAATATTAATCTGATATAAATATTTATATAAATAATTCCACAAAAAAAACTTCCAGTCGTAAAGCAGATATGAGAAACTTTTTTTAGCAAACATTGATGGATTATGACAGTATACAAAAGAATTTTTACAAACTGTATTTGCAGAAATATCTTGCATATTTATCCAAATATCTGCGTCAATATCAATAGATATTTTCTTTACATCAAAAAATTCAAATTTCAATCTAGAGAACCAGCTTTTTTTTATTTCAGGAAATTCAATAAACTCAAGTTTTTGATTATCATATGATTTGAATAAAAGAATATCATTTACTATACAAATCAAATGAACATCTTTTTTCAAAAAAGCATTAATCATCTCTTTAAATACTTTCAGCTGACCTGCTTCATTTATATTAACTCCAGAGAGAACGACTTTAAATTTATTTTGGCTACTTATCATATATGAAACTATTTATTAATCATCGAAAAATCTGCTTTAAGAAAATTAAAGTAAGGTAGAGTATTAATCTTAAGTTTTTTGATTACAATAATATAAAATGTAATGTTGATTAATATCATTCCAATTATATATGTATAAATCATACCTTGAAATCCAAATTGCATTGTCAAAAACACTCCTATTATCATTGACAAGAGCAGGAAAATAAAGTTGACTAATAGATTAATCTTTTCAAACCTAGTTAGAACTAAAATTGGTCCACATGGACCACAAATTATTTTTGGTAAAAAAGATAAAATGACGCATTTTAAAAGAAAATCTAAATGAACGAATTTCTCACCAAATAAAATTAATAATATACTCTTTGAAAAGAATAATAATAAAATGAGGAGTACAAAGGAACTATAAAACATATAAGTATTTATTGATCTGATATAACGCTCTAAAATCATTTTATCATTATTGTGATAAAAATTTGAGATATTCTTTGGCATAAAGGACTCAAAAATGGATAAAGGAACCATTACTAATACTGCAATTTTAATTATCGGAGCATAAAATGCTAGCTCATTAGCGCTTCCAAAAGCACTCACAATCCAAAAATCATGATCTGATTTTATCATTATTAGTAGTGAGGATGATGCAATAAATAAAGAAGATTTAAAAAACTTTTTAAAATTGTCATTTTCAGTAAAAGCAAACTTATTTTTAAAGGTAAAGCGAAATAATGAATATCTTTTAATGAATAATATTATCAATAAAGTTAAAAATGAAGATAATGCATAAGAGTAAAAAATATTTTCTAAAGAAAACTGTTTTAAAAATAATAATAAAAAGATTTGTAATAATAGCAACCCCCAAATGACCAATCCACCGCTACTGCGAGTACTATTAAAAAGAATAAAATAATTAAAACGATTTGTTGCTCTGAAATAATCTGAAATAATTCTTAAAATTGATGAAAACAATACAATAAAAATAACTGAAAAAAATAGGCTTATATTATCTCTGAAAAAATGAATGAAATCATTAAAAAAAACTATTAATGGCATTGATAATATGGTAAGAATTAAAAAGAAGATCTTTAAAACATTTCTTATATGTAAATTTTTCTTTTTGTTTGAAGGCAAAAATTTTGATGATGTAACATCTTGACCGAAAGCCAAAAACATAAAAAAAGATGGAATAATACTCATTATTAAATTGAAAAAAGCAAAATCTTCGATATTTAAGTTTTTTGCTACTAAACTATTTAAAAGCAAAAGAGCTATTATTGCAATTGCTCTTCCTAAAATCGCCCAAAATAAATTATTATTTAAATTCATTATGAATCTATAGTAAGTCTTTGATTTTTATATAAAATGATAAAAAAATATTAAAAAGTGACTTTAAGGTTTTAGAGTTCACCTTTTTTTCTCATTTCATGTCTTATTGATGTTGCAGATATTTCACCTATTTCAGATGGTGGAATATGCTCGATTATTTCGTAACCAACGCCTCTTCCATAATTTACTGATTCAATATCAGGAATTATTGAGGTGATCACTCTCCCATCTTTAATTAAATCTTTAAGTTCACCTTCATGAATCATGCTTTCAATTTCTTTGGCTGTCCAAGGATTATTTTTATCTGGTTCAACGTCGCGTATAGCAAGCCAAACATTCTTGCCCTTTTTCAACCTTTCATTAATGAGCCATAAATGACCTTTATGAAGTGGTTGCCATCTTCCAACAAACATTGAATATTTCATTAAAACTTCCTTTCTTCTATATATTCATTTTCTATTAAAAAATTTATTATTTGATTAGATAATTCTTCTAATTTTGCATCGTTATTTAATAAATGGATTTCAGGGTTTTTTGGTACTTCATATGGAGATGAAATCCCTGTAAAATTTTTTATCTCACCATTTCTTGCTTTTTTATACATACCTTTTGGATCTCTTTTTTCACAAACCTCTAAAGAAGAATCAATGAAAACCTCCAAAAAGTTGCCTTTTTCAAATAATTTCCTAACAAGTGTTCTGTCCGAAATAAATGGAGAAATAAATGCAGTCAGAACAATTAAGCCTGAATCATTAAATAATTTTGCAACTTCACCTATTCTTCTGATATTTTCAACTCTGCTTTCTTCGTCAAATCCCAGGTCGCTGTTTAGCCCATGTCTAACATTATCACCATCGAGCAAATAGGTTTTATATTTCATTTTAAAAAGTTTTTGTTCAACTATATTTGCAATCGTTGATTTTCCACTTGCACTTAATCCAGTGAACCATAATACAAATGGTTTCTGATTTAAAAATTTTTTTCTATCACCTTGATTTATCGTCGTTTGGTGCCATACAACATTACTCACAATTATACCTCCAAATTTTTTGTGAAATATATTATCTAATAACCATAATTATTATTACAATATATCTAAATACGCACTTCTATTGGTTCAACATAAAACTTCCAGTCCATTACTTCAATTTGTGAATGTTTTGTTATTGGAAAAGATTGAAATTTTTTCGTTGGACTAACCCTCTTTTTTTTACCATTTACGAGAAAGTCAATAGGCATTGAAAAATTGTCATTTACATTAGCCCATCGGTAAAAATATTTATCATCAGTTTGATAGAATTCAAGTTTTGGCTGATTGGGACTATAAAAATACTGCTGAGCAAAATACCAATAATCAACACCACTCTTTTCTTTTACCTTATTAAAAAAATCTTCAGTATCAGCAAAACTTTTAGCATTTTCTATCATAAATTCTTTTAAAATTTTAAACCAAATATCATCATTATTGATTACACTTCTAAGTGTATGCATTACCCAGGCACCCTTCATATAAGTATCTCCGTGGAGAGCCCAATGATTTTCATTTTCATTACCAACAATAGGAATTTCATTAACAATTCTATCTTTTAAAGTATTAAGGTAGTGAACACCTACCTCATAACTTTCAAATTTATCTTCAAAATAAATTGCTTCTGAATAAACTTGTAATCCTTCGTGAATCCAAATATGAGTAGGATCTGATGCGGTTACACTATTCCCAAACCACTCATGTCCAGTCTCGTGGATAATTAATGGATCTATAACTCCATACATAGGCCAGCTTTTGCTTCTTACACCATTATACATGCTAAATCCATTTCCATACGTCACTGCTGACTGATGTTCCATTCCAAGATATGGGACTTCAATAAGCTTATATCCATCTTCATACCATTGATAATCACCAAAATACTTTTCATAGAATCTTATCACTTCTTTTGATTGTGGGAAAAAATTTGAGGCTAATTCTTGGTTATAATCTAAAACATAGTGATTCATATAATGTATTTTATTATCTTTCAAAAAAGTATCTTGAACTGCCACATAATTTCCAATTTGAACGGAAATGTTATAATTATTTATAGGATTACTAACGAACCATTCATAAGTAGTTTTATTACCATGACTTGTAACGTTTCTTAATTTTCCATTTCCCACAGCGACCGAACTTGAAGGGACTGTATAGGCCATTCTAACGCTATCTCCTTCAGCTGTAATATGGTCTTTATTAGGCCACCAAATTCTTGCCCCTTCACCTTCACATGAAACGGCAATCCAGTCTCGATCATCTTTATCTTTGGACCAGGTAAATCCACCCGCCCAAGGAGGGTTATCTGCACTCTGAGGAATACCCTCATAATAAACAGTAAACTCAAACATACTACCTTTATTAATTGTTGATTTAAAATCAATTAACACAGCGTCAAAATTTCTTGAAAAAGGTACGATCTGATTATTATGTATTATTTTTTTTATTTTCAAATTTTCAGCTAAATCAATTTGTAGTTTGTTTAGATCATTAATGACCTCAGCCTTTACAGTCACAAATCCACTTAATGATTTTTTATCAATATCAAAATCTATATTTATATCATAAAATGAAACTCTATACGATGAGCGATTTTCATTTAAATTGCCAATCAAAAAATTATTTGGGGTCAGTTCTGGTAGATTATATTGATTTCCATGAGGTCTATTTTCTTGACAAGACAAAAAAGTACATATCAACACACTAAAAATTATTTTTTTCATAATAAGTCCTTGTCTTAAAAATATTGTTAGCAAAAATTAAGTAATACAAAATAATACAAAAAAGAAGCCATAAAACGATAGCAAACGCCTCTTTGATTAAAAATAGGACGTAAGAGATAGCTAGATAAACAAGCCATTTTATCCAAGTGGGTTGTGACCATAATTTTAGTAAAATATTCATAATTGGGCATCTTTCAGATAACTATAATATTTCATTGATTCATTATAAATAGAATCGTATTTATTCTCAATGGTAATATCTTTTTTTTCATATTTTTGAAATCCAGTTGTTTTAATAACATTACCATACCAAATTTTCCACCAAAGGCCATCATTAATATGATTGCCTTTTTTCCATTTAAGCATAGATTTATCAAAATTAATATTAATGTTTTTGCACCAGATCGAAAGTAATTTTTCAGGATTTTTTAATAAGTCACTTGAATCAATGATTAAAAAAGGCTTATTTGTTTTTTTTAGAAATTTTATAATTTCATATTGTTGTGGATAGCCTAGCTGTTCTACATCAATCAATTCATTTTTCTTTGAGAATGAATTAATTACTTTTTTTGGATTTCTGATTAAAATACAATTTTGAAAATTACTAATCCATTCAATATTATCTAAATCTAGAATATGGTGAGCCATATGTTTTTGATACCATATTTTTTTACCATCAGGTATTTTATAATTGAGAAAATTAACAATTTCACTATAGTTTGTTTGATAAGCTTCTATTATTTCTTTATACATGGGATGTTTAATCTTTGTTTTTTTTAAATAATATGCATAAAAGGGTTCATCAGTAACATATGTATCTTTTCTAGAAGACCATGACCTCATTAGTGCTGTAGATATATTCCGAGGACCAGACCAACAAGCTACTATCATGCTTGATTAATATTGTCTTGAATATGTTTATTATAAAGGTCTCTTAAATGATTTGTTAATGAATTGGACATTGTTGATGATAACTTTTTATCTTCAATTCTTGAAACTGGAATTATACCAGCAAATGTTCCAGTTACAAATGCTTCATCACAATTTTTTATTTCTTCAAAATTAAAATCTTTTTCAAAACAAGAAATATCATTTTTTTTGCAAATGTAAATTGCTTTACTTCTGGTTATTCCATTGAGGCAATATTCACCTTTAGATGTCCAAATTTCATTATTTATAATAAAAAATAAATTTGTAGAATTACATGTGCTTATATTACCATAAGGATCATTCATTATTCCTTCATCATAGCCTAATTCGTTTGCTTCAATGCTACCTAAAATACAATTTAATTTGCTTAGGGTATTAAAGTGGGTGCTTAAGATATTACTTGAAGGCCTTATTGTTTGAACTCTTCCAATACTAATTCCATTTGTATAGGTTTCAGGACTAGTTTTTTTAAACTCTGGAATTATTACTAAAGTGACAGGTCCTAAATTTGCATTCGGATTCTGATATGGTGTAATTTTTTCCCCTCTTGATATTATTAGTCTAATATGAACATCCTCCTTCATATTATTTTTTTCTAATACCTTCAAGATTTCTCTAATAATTTCATTTTTTGAAAAAGGAATATTAAGCGAAATACCTTTTGCACTGCTAAATAACCTATCTAAATGTTCATTTATAAAAATTAAGCGACCTTTATGTAACCTTATTCCTTCCCAGACACCATCTCCTAAAAGAAATCCACTATCAAACACAGATACTTTAGCTTCATTTCTTGGAAATAATTTTCCATCAATATTTATGAATATACCTTCATTTTTATTGTTTTTGATATATGAATGACTGCTCATTTGTGGGCCCACAGGGACTTGAACCCCGAACCTGCG
>CESW01021692.1_pt1 | contig 17356 bp, 15 predicted proteins | sample 531171 | NCBI WGS metagenome assembly CESW01 (sample SAMEA2621859, study PRJEB7988) | marine metagenome | biome: marine biome (ENVO:00000447); feature: surface water layer (ENVO:00002042); material: "saline water (ENVO:00002010), including plankton (ENVO:xxxxxxxx)" | depth 5 m
GATTCCATACATTATTTGAAGTTTTTCATTTTTATCAGGAATAATATCAATTATAAATTTTATGAAGTTCTTTACAATATTTTTATGCCCTAACTTTGCAACAACCTTAATTACCATAGAAGCATCTCTTATCCAGCAAAAGCGATAATCCCAGTTTCTTTCTTCTCCAATTGTCTCTGGTAATGAAGTTGTAACAGCAGCAAGAACAGCACCAGTCTTTTGGTATGTTAGTAATTTTAATGTAAGTGCACTCCTCAATATTTCACTGTTATACTTTTTAAAATTTGGAGTTTTATTAATCCAATTGGTCCAATATTCTCTAGTTTTATTAAACTCTGATAATATATCTTGATATTTAGGAGGGATTAATTTTTCATAATAAGAAATCTTAAAAAAAAGATCTGAATCTAACTCAATAACATCATTAGTTTTAATTGAATCTAATCGAGCATTTGAATATAAATAAAGTGTTTCATAATTTTCATTTTCAGAAATGCTGACTATAAAATTGCTTTTAACATAGGATCTAGTCTCTCCAAGCGAGTAATCTAACTTTGGATCATATATTATTCTTATTTTAGGATTACCTTTAGTATACCTAATAATTCTAGAAATTTCTGGTGGAGAGTAATAACTATTTTTTTTAGTTTCATACCTTGGCATGTAATCAATAATATGAAATTCATCAAAACCGTTATTAAAACTTGTTTTTAGTATACATGTATTTTTAAAATATTCTTGACTAATATTGTAGCTTCCCACTGTTTCAATCTTAAAAAAACCACCAATATTATTATCAATTATTTTTCCGAATATAGATGGAGAATCAAATTTTGGAAGACAACACCAATCTATTGAAGAATCCTTATAAATTAATGCTGATGACTGACAATTTCCTATTATTCCGTAATTTAGATTGTCTCTATATCCATAAGAATCTTTTATTTCCATAATTTAGGGTTTAATTTCACGATTTGAAAAGGACAATAATTGTTTCAAACAGGTTACCTGTAAAGATATCTAATTTAGATAAATCTTTTGAATTTTCCTCTACTAGTGGAGGATTAGCAACTGGAATGAATTCAATTCACAAAAAAAATAATTTTTTGTGGATAGGATGGCCAGGAATTGATAAAAAATCTTTGGGAGATAATTTAAATAAGGCAAAAAAATTATTACTTAAAAAAAAATATGTACCTGTCTTCTTGCGAAAAAAAGAAGTAAACGATTTCTATTATGGTACAAGTAACGAAGCGCTTTGGCCACTATTCCATTACTTCATTGAGTTTTCTATATTTAACAAATCTCATTGGAAGTCCTATGTTAGTGTTAACAAGAAATTTGCTGATTGCGTAATTAAGCATGCTGAAGAGGGAGATGTTATTTGGGTACATGATTATCAATTATTACTATGTCCAAAAATGATCAAAACTAAAAGACCTGATTTGACAGTAGGTTTTTTTCTGCATATACCCTTTCCCTCTTTTGAAATTTTTAGAATTTTTCCATGGAGAGAAAAACTTTTGGAGGGAATTTTAGGTTCTGATTTAATAGGTTTTCATACATATGATTATGTTAGACATTTTTTAAGCTCTGTAAAAAGAATATTAAGGTATAATGTTATATTCAATAAAATTAATGTTGACTCTAGAGAGGTTTTAGTTGATACTTTTCCTATGGGGATTGACTATGCAAAATATAATGATGCTGCAAGAAAAAAAATTAAACAGAAAAAATCTGAGATGTCAAATCTTAGAGTCCAGCTGAATGATCACAAGAAGACCTCTTCTAATAGCAAATTAATCTTATCTATTGATAGATTGGACTATACTAAAGGAGTTATTAATAGAATCAAAGCATTTGAAATTTTTCTGAATAATAATCCAGAATACAGAAATAAAGTTAGACTTATAATGCTAACTGTCCCCTCTAGATCAGATGTTGAAGATTACATAAAGCTTAAAAAACAAACTGATGAAATAGTTGGTAGAGTTAACGGTAAATTTGCCACAGTAAATTGGACCCCAATTTGGTACTATTATCGGGAAATGAGTTTTGACGACTTAATAGATCTATATACTATTTCAGATATAGCAATGATAACTCCTGTTAGAGATGGTATGAATCTGGTAGCAAAAGAATTTGTCGCAACAAGAGTTAAAGGAGATGGTGTATTAATTCTTAGTGAAATGGCAGGAGCTTCTAAAGAATTATATGAGTCATTAACTGTAAATCCATTTGACCTAAATAAAATGTCAGATACAATTTTACGAGCAATTAAAATGCCTAAAAAAGAACAAATCAAACGAAATAGAAGCATGCAAGAAAGATTAAGTAGATATACTGTTAATTATTGGGCAAATGATTTTATGAGAAATTTAATCTCTAGAGCAGAATCTAATCAGGATTCGGTCACCAACAATTTTAGTTCATTAGAAAAAAATAAATTAATTGAAAGACTTAAATTATCAAATAAAAAATTGATAATCCTTGATTACGATGGAACTTTAGTTCAGTTTAAGGATAATCCAGATCTAGCAACTCCAGATGATAATTTAATAGACATTTTAAACTGTTTAACAAAAATAAGGGGCTTAGATATAGCAATTGTGAGTGGGAGGGATAAAGTATTCTTAGAGGATAATCTTGGAAAACTTAATCTAAGTATAATTGCAGAACATGGTCACTTTTTTAAAAAAAAGAACAAAAATTGGATTAACCTTGGAAATATTGATAGAGTTTTTTTAAATGAGATATACGCTATACTTCAGTCTTTTTCTGATAGAACACCTGGAACATTTACTGAAAAAAAAGAAAGTGGTTTAGTTTGGCACTTTAGAAAGACTGATCCAGAGTTAGCCTCAGAAAGAGTTGTGGAAATAGAAACAGTTCTAAATAGCTTATTAACTGATCAATTTCAAATCTTAAATCTTGATAAAGCGATTGAAATTACAAGTAGAAAATTCGATAAAGGATCAGCAGTCAATGAATTACTTAAAAACAAGAAATACGATCATATAGTCTGCATTGGAGACGATGTGACTGATGAGAATATGTTTAAGAATCTTAATGAAAACTCAACAACTATAAAGGTTGGAAACAAAAATACTTTAGCAAAGTTTTACGTTGATAATCCAAAAAGTGTAATTGATTTAATATGTGAGATAAATTCTCAACTTAAATAAATTTTTCATTCTTGCATTAATCGAAAACCTTCACCGTGAACGTTTATTATTTTTAAAGAAATATCTTTTTCTATGTATTTTCTAAGCTTAGCAATATAAACATCCATACTTCTTGAAGTAAAATAATTAGCATCTCTCCAAATTTTATTTAACGCGATATCTCTGGGAAGTAAATCATCAAAATTTAAAACTAACATTTTTAGTAATTGATTCTCTTTTGGAGATAATTTGAATGCTTGTCCTTGATTATGAGTCAAAATTCTAAGTTTTGAATTGAAACTAAAATCTCCAAACTCAAACTCAAATACATCTTTTTCCTCAATATTAACATTAGATTTTCTGTTAAGTATAGATTTTATTTTAGCTAGAAGAATTTCCGAGTCAAATGGTTTAGTTAAATAATCATCTGCACCAATCTTATAACCTTTTAAAACATCATCTTTCAAGTTCTTAGCTGTTAAGAATATTAATGGAATCATTTCATTTATTTCTCTTATCTCTCTTGCAAGAGTTAATCCATCTTTAAAAGGCATCATTATATCTAAAATACAGAGATCAAATTCAGATCTATTAAATTTTTCAAATCCTTCTATACCATTAACTGCTAGTGTAACTTCATAATTATTAATTGTTAGATAATCTTTTAAAATCCTACCAAAATTCGGATCATCTTCAACTAACAGGATACTTTTATTAAATTTCATATTAAATATTTTTAAATGTTAAATAAAATTTTGTACCAACTCCCTTTTTACTCTCCAAAGATATTTTACCATTATGGAAGTCAATTATTTTCTTGACATATGATAATCCTAATCCATGACCCTTTGTGTCATGGATATTTCCGTTTTGCTCTCTATAAAATTTTTCGAAAATTAATTTTTGAATATTTTTATCCATACCTATTCCATTATCTTCAATACAGATAATAATGTCATCCTCTGAGTTATATGAAGAAATAATTATATGAGGATTTTTTTGAGTGTACTTTACAGCATTATCGAGTATGTTAATAATTATGTTCTCTAAGTGATTACTATTTCCACTAATCTGACTATTAACTGCATCTAAAGAAATCTTAATAGATCCATTTCGACTATCAACTATTAGTTTAACATGTTCAATTGCATCTTCTATAACTTCATGAAAATCAGTAACTTCCATTTCAAAGGGATTGGAGCTTTTCTCAAGTTGAGATATAGTTAAGATATTTTCAACTTGCGATAGCATTCTTGAATTCTCTTCTCTTATCATACCCAGGTAAGAATTAAATTTTTCATTCAAATTATTTGAACTAGACATAGCATCTAATGCTAGGTTAATGGTAGCGATAGGGGTTTTAAATTCATGTGATATATTGTTGATAAAATCACTTTTGATTTCAGATAACTTTTTTTGTTTAATTATTTGGTAGAATGCACTTGTTGAGATTACTATAATTACTAAAGTAAGCATGAAAGAAAGAGTAGCAACTCCAATTATACCTGATAAAACGTATTCTTGTTTATCTGGAAAAGAAACTACTAAATCGTATTTTATAGGGCTTGTGGTGTCATATAGAAAAGGAATGGAATATTTAGGACCCGATTGTTCTTCCAAATAATTGTTTGATTTAACTTTAGTAGATAAATTATTACTGTAAATACCAAACTCATATTGAGTAATAATATTTCTATCATTAAAACCCTGGTTTAATAAAGATTGAATTTCTCTTGAAGTAGTTCTTTTATGAATTGGAAGAGATGAAGCATATTCTTGAAAAGCAGATTTATATTTCTCAAATTTAAAAATATCAATGTCCTCGACACTTTTAAGTTTAGATATAGACGCATTCAGCCTATTTTCTCTTCTATCAAAAATATTTTTATTGACAATTGTTGTCTTAACAGCCTTGTAATCATTAAGTTCCTCATTTCCATACCTATTAGATAAGTTGTCTGGAAGACTGATATTGTAGTCCTCTTCAAGAATTCCATATGCAAAAAATGTTGAAAGATTTGATGTCTGATCTTCATCTAAAAAAAGAAAGACATCTGTAAAGTTAGATTCATCGGGTGTACCTAAAGAATCAATTAACATTTGATAAGTGAATACATAATCATTAAGCTCTCTACTTTGAATCTCATCAACAACCTCTCGGAGAGTTCTATTTACAGCAAGAGAGAATTCCTCTTCTTTATTTTGCCAGGAAGAATATATCCAATAACCCTGCATTAAAATTATCCCTATTAAAGAAAAGGACATCAATAGCACTAGTGAGGTGTAAAATCTTCTGTTCATTAATGTAAAAATCTCAATTTTAAAATTAAAATTTCTTAATGAAATGTTAATGTATTGTAGTTATTTAATCAAATCCATGTGAATTTTTGAGACTTTATCTTTTAAATCTAAAAGCTTCTGATTGTCAATTATATAATCACATCTACTGATTATTGTAGACTCATCTACCTGATTATCAATCCGTTTAGATATTTCATCTTTTGAAGTATTATCTCTTAATAATACTCTTTTAATTCTTTCTTTCAATGGTGCTCTGACTAGAATAATTTTATCATAAGCATCTTCGGAATTTGTCTCAAATATTATTGCAGCCTCTTTAACAATATAGACTTCATCATTTGAATTTATAAAGTATTCAAAATCTTTAGAAACTGCAGGATGTATAATTGAGTTAAGCACTTTTAATTTATTTGAATCTTGAAAAACAATTTTAGATAACTGCTTAGTATCTAATTTATTTTTTTTATAAATATTATTACCAAAAACTTTTTTAATGGAATTTATTAATGCTTTGTCTGAATTAACGAGTGTATTTGCAACATTATCTGCGTTATATGTCTTTATTCCAAGATCTTTAAATTCATTTAGCACAGTAGATTTACCAGAACCAATACCTCCAGTTAATCCTATAATTTTCATTTAGAGTTTAATTTATCTATAATATCCTGACTTACACCAACACTTGAGAATCCTCCATCATTAAAAATGTTTTGGAGAGTAACTCTTTTAGTGTAATCAGAAAATAAAGAAATAGTTAGATCAGCACAGTCCTCGGCAGTTGCATTACCTAGTGGTGATGTTAAATCAGCGTATTTAATAAAATCATCAAGTCCTTTGACACCCTTACCAGCTGTAGTTATAGTTGGTGATTGAGATATGGTATTAACACGAACATTTTTTTTCTTACCAAAGAAATATCCAAAGCTTCTTGCAATAGATTCTAAATATGCCTTGTTATCAGCCATATCGTTATAATTTGGAAATGTTCTTTGAGCAGCAATATATGTTAATGCAACAATACTTCCCCATTGATTCATTGCATCCAGTTTAAATAGAGATTGCATCAATTTGTGAAAAGATACAGCAGAAACATCCCATCCTTTTTTTAACCATTCATAGTTTAAATCAGTGTAATGCTTACCTTTTCTTACATTAACAGACATTCCAATTGAGTGTAATATAAAGTCTAGTTTACAACCAAATTTGTTGGTAGCTGAATTAATTAGGTTTTCAAGATCTTCAATATTAGTTGCATCTGCTGCTATAACTTCAGATTTTGTTTTTTTTGCTAAATCATTTATGGTACCCATTCTTATGGAAACCGGTGCATTTGTTAAAATAAATTCTCCTCCTTCTTCATAAATACGCTCAGCAGTTTTCCATGCAATAGAACTATTATCTAGAGCACCAAATATTATTCCCTTTTTACCCTTTAAAATATTGTTCCCCATGATATAAATATAGTTTAATTCAACAACTCATTGGCAAGCTCATTAGCTGATTTGTTAGATTTATCACCAGATAGCATTTCAGCGATCTCATTAACTCTTTCTTTATCGGTTAATAATTTGATATCAGTAATAACTCTATCATTATGCTCTCTTTTAAAAACTTTGAAATGGAAATTACCCTTGGATGCTACTTGAGCTGTATGTGTTATAACAATTACTTGCATATTTTGTGCCATAAATTTCATCAGTTCACCAACTTTTGAAGATACTGATCCTGAAATTCCGGTGTCTATTTCATCAAAAATTATTGAGCCCAACTTTGTGTATTTTGAAAGTATAGATTTTACAGACAGCATTATTCTTGAAATTTCTCCACCTGAAGCTATATCCTTAAACTCACTATAGGTACTTCCTTTATTCGATTTAAAAAAGATTTTACCAATACTTATACCATTTTTTTGAATTATTTCTGATTTTGATAGTTCAATTTTAATATTAGAGTTTTCCATACCTAATTCAATTAAATTTTTGTTCATCAATTTTTCAAAATCAGGTAATACAGACTTTCTTTTATTATGAATTTTATCTGCATCATCTTTAAGAGTCAACATTAAACTACTAATTGATTTTTCAATTTTAAGTATTTCATTATCTATTTCATTTTGCGAAGAGATTTTAGACTCAATATCATTTTTTACTTTTAATAATTCTTCAACTGTATTAACTCTATGTTTATTTTGTAAAGAGTAAATCTTATCTTGCAAACTCCTTAAATCATCAATATCTTCATTACTATGATTAATATCAGATAAGATTAATTCTGAATCACTTGAGATCATATTTAATTCCTCAATTAGTCTCTGAATCCTATCGCAAAGTATATTAATTCTCTCCGAGGAGTTTGATAATTTATTTAGGTTTCTTGAAATATCTTGAAGTTTATCTAATACTCCAAAATCCTCAGAGTTTAAGTGACCAATTGTAATAGATAGTACATCTTTAATTTGATCTAAGTCATCAGCCTCTTTAATCTTATCTTGAAGTTCTTCTAAATTAATATTACTAATTTCAAGATTATCGAATTCATTATGCAGAAATTTATTGTAGTCTAAATCAGAATTTAGTTTATCTCTTAATGATTTTTTGTAATCAAGTTCTTTCTCAAGGACTTTTAATAATTTAAAATTATGAGAGTAGCCTCTTGTTATATTTTTATTTTTTGAAAATGAGTCTAAAATCAGGAAAATAAAATCATTGTCAAGGATATTTAAATTATTAAACTGAGAATGAACATCTATAAGCCTGTTTGTAAGGTCAGATAATTGATCAAGTTTTACAGGAGTATCGTTAATGAAAGCTCTTGATTTGCCATTTTTATTAATTTCTCTTCGAATAATAGTTATTTCATCATAGTCAAAATCATTTTTTGTAAAAAAACCCTTCAAGTCTCTGTCGGTTAAATCAAATGATGCTTCAACAAAGCATTTTTTTTCTTTATTTATTATTTTAGAATTATCAACTCTCGAACCTAAAACCATTGACAATCCGCCTAAAATAATAGATTTACCAGCGCCTGTCTCACCTGTAATTGATGTCATTCCATTATTAAAAGAAATTTCTAAAGAATCAATTAATGCGTAATTATTAATTTTTAGTTTTGTTAACATTCTCTATAATTTGATTTATAATATCATTTGAGACATCTGTCTTTAATTTTTTTTCAAATGATTTTATCTCTAAATTCGAATTTATAAAATCAATTTGGTTATAATCACTTGAAATTGGATTAAAATCTCCAATTTTATTAACTACTATTGCATCAAGATTTTTAGATCTAAGTTTACATTTCGCGTTTTCAATTACATTGTCTGACTCTAAAGCAAATCCAACTAAGAATTGAGATGTTTTAATTTTACCAAGTTCCTTGAGAATGTCAAGTGTTGGTTGAAGTTCAATAGAATTTAAACCAGACTCTTTCTTTATTTTACTATTATTAAATTTTTTAGGCTTAAAATCTGAAATAGCAGCAGAAAATATCACAATATCTGATACTTCAAAATAATTTATTGTCTGATTATACATTTCATCAGAATCTTTAACTCTAATACAATCAATATTTGATAAATCCATTGGCAGATTAGTTGGGCCTAATATAAGCTTTACATTAGCTCCCTGTTCACTTGCAGTTTTGGCTAGTGAATATCCCATCTTTCCTGAAGAGCTGTTTCCAATATACCTGACTGGATCAATTTTTTCATGAGTAGGTCCAGCTGTTATTAAAAAATTTAAAGAGTTTAAAGGAAGAGTCTCTTTAAATTTATTTTCAACATATTCGATTATCTCAACTGGTTCTAACATCCTTCCTTCACCTTTCATTCCGCTCGCAAGTGATCCATTACCTACTGGTAATACATTAGTTTTATTAGTGATTAATTTTTTTATATTTTTTTGATTGAGAGTATTTTTATACATTTCAAGATCCATAGCAGGAGCAACAAAAACAGGACATTTAGAGGATAGATAACATGCTAATAACAAGTTATCACAACGAGCACTCGACATTGAAGAAATTGTGTTGGATGTAGCTGGAGCAATAATAAAAATATCAGCCCAATCTGCTAGTTCTACATGATTATTCCATGTTGGATTGTTATTTTTGTCAGTTGTAAATTCAGAAAAAACTTCATTTTTTGAAACTGTTGATAAAGTAAGGGGTGTTACAAAATCCTTTGAAGAAGGAGTCATAACAACTTTTACATTTGAATTAAGTTTAACAAGCTGTCTAATCAATAATGGAATCTTATAAGCAGCTATTCCACCTGAAACTCCAATTAGAATATTTTTCTGAGCCAAAACACTCATAATTTGAATGTTTATTGTTCACTTTCAGATTCTGTATCTCTGAAGTAAATCTTGTTATCTAACCATTCTTGAACAGCAATTGCGTATGGCTTAGGAAGTTTCTCATAGAATCTCGAAACTTCTATCTGCTCCTTATTTTCAAATATTTCTTCTAGACTATCATTATGCGTTGCAAACTCATCAAGTTTATCATGTAACTCTTTCTTTATCTCAGAATTAATTTGGCTTGATCTTTTAGCAATTATTGAAATAGCCTCATAAATATTATTCGTAGGATCCTCAATTTCATGCTTATTGTATGTCTTTGTTGTGTTTGCGGCATTAGTGTTTCTGTATTTATTCATAGGTTTATTTATAAAAGTTGTTTTACATTATTAATTTTTTCAGATAGATCATCAATAAATATAGTATCTGGATAATATCTTAAGAAATTTTCAAATGATCTTTCTAACTCTGTAACTCTCTCATTTATTTTTGATTCTATTGAATTAATAGCTATTTCATATTGTGATAACAACCTGTAATAAAGAGCTTCCTCTCTGAAAATTGTCCCTGGGTTATCTGCAATAAAATTATCTAGAGACTTTATAGCTGAACTATAATCTCTAATTGTATAATATTGTTTTGAGATTTCAAATTCTTTTTTTTCAATTTTATTTTGCAGTTCGTCAATTAACTCCAGTGCCTCATCAACATACTCACTATTTGGGAATCGGTTAATAAATACTTGAAGCTTATCAATTCCTGTAAAAGTGTCTTCTTGATCGAGAGTAAAAAGAGGAGATAACATTGAATATGATTTTGCCTCCATAAAATAAGCCTCTTGAATTCTTTGACTGTTTGGATATGACTTTATGAAATTCTCAAATTGGATTGCCGCCGAATAATATGAATTCGTCTCAAAAAATGAATTAGCAAAAAAGAATATCAACCTTTCTCCCTGCGGTTTACCTCTGTAACTGGGAATAATTTGCTCAAATAATGCATTTGCTCTTCTATATTCTCCGTTTTCATAGTATTTCTCTGCAGCAGTATATTTATCAACCTCATTTTCTGTACTATTTAATAGTTTTTGATAATCATTACAAGAGTAAATCAAAATTGACACAACAAATAAAATATAAAATCTAAACATCTATTATTATATTTTAGTAAATTTAATACAAGTTTATGAAATTAGATCAATTAATGATAGTTCATTAATTATAGGAACACCAAGTTTATTTGCTTTATCATATTTTACTGGACCTAAATTGTTTCCTGCTACTAAATAATTAGTCTTTGAACTTATCGATGAACTTATTTTTCCACCATTACTTTCTATTAGATCTTTGATATCATCTCTGGAGTATTTTTCAAAAACACCAGAGATTACAAATATTAAATTTGAAAGAGAAGAGCTTGAATTTGCATGACTGGTATCAGTAAAATTAAGACTAACTGATTTAAGCCTGTTTATCATATTCCTATTATTCTCATCTTGAAAAAAATCTACAATACTTGCTGCAGTTTTTTCTCCAATTTCATCAATCTCAGACAATAATTCAAAATCCATCATCATTAGTTGATCAATTGAATTAATTTTTTTTAAAATTTTTTTTGAGGCTGATTCTCCTACATATCTTATTCCAAGACCATATAATACCTTTTGAAATGGTTTTAGTTTACAATTTTCAATACTCATTTTTAGGTTTTCAACCGATTTATTAGCATGACCATCAATTAATGAAATTGAATCATAATCCAAATTAAAAATGTCTGATATATCTTTTAAATACCCTTTGTTGTATAGAAGCTTAATGGTTTCGTCACCTAAACCGTCAATATTCATTGCTTTTCTTGATACAAAGTGTTGAATTCTTCCTATGACTTGTGGCTTACAATCTTTAGTATTAGGGCAAAAAAAGTTAGCCTCAGATTCACGTTTTACTAACTTTGTTCCACATTCTGGACAATGTGTTGGAAATTTAATTTCATCATTTTTAGAACCTCTATTTTTATAATCTATTCCAGTAATTTTAGGTATAATTTCCCCTCCTTTTTCCACATATACTCTATCGTTTACTCTAAGTCTAAGTTTCATCATTTGATCAAAGCTATGCAAAGATGATCTTTTAACAGTTGATCCAGAAATTAAAACTGGTTCTAAATTTGCAACAGGAGTTATTGCTCCAGTTCTTCCAACATTAAAAGAAATAGAATTTAATTTTGTTACTAAATTTTCAGCTTTGTATTTGTAAGCAATTGCCCACCTTGGAAACTTAGAAGTAAAACCTAGTTTTTTTTGGAAATCTATATTATTTATTTTGATAACAATTCCGTCAATCTCAAATGGTAAGCTTGATCTATTTTTTTCCCAATAGTTAATATAGTCCTTAACACCATTTAGTCCAGTTACAACTTTTTCATATTTAGGCACATCAAATCCCATTTCTCTTGCATTATTTAGAAGCTCAGAGTGTTTTTTTATTCTTGCATCATTTGATACTATAGAATAAAGAAAACATTGCAAAGGTCTTCTTGCAACTTCATTTGAGTCAAGAAGTTTTATACTTCCCGATGCTGTATTCCTGGGGTTTTTAAATAATGGCTCACCTAGTTTTTTTCTTTTTCTATTTAATTGATCGAAGGAATCATTTAGTATTATTATTTCACCTCTAATTTCAAACTTATTTAAAAGTAAATTATTAAGCTTTAAAGGTACTGATGTGATGGTTTTTACATTATTAGTTATGTTATCTCCCTGAGTTCCATCACCTCTTGTAAGAGCCCTTAAAAGCATTCCGTTTTCATACAATAAATTAACAGAAGCACCATCATATTTTAATTCACAACAAAATTCAAAATTTTCAGTATTTAGTATCTTCACGACTCTAGTATACCAAGATTTTAATTCTTCACTAGTATAAGTATTATCCAAGGAATACATTTGAAAAACATGAGACTCAGTGCTGAATTTATCTGATAAGCCACCACCAACTCTATTTGATGGAGAATTCTCATCATTAAACTCAGGATATTTAGACTCAAGATTAACTAGTTCATCTAATAATTTATCATATTCGAAATCACTAATTAAATTTTTATCAAGATCATAATAATTATAGTTATGTCTATTTATTATTTCCCTTAACTCAAAAATTCTAGATTTTATGTCATTCATGTTAAAATATGAGTTTAACTAATCTTTTTTTACCTCTAAAATCATCCCTAAAGTTAACATGATTTATACTATAATTAGTTAATAATTGATTAAATTCTTTTATAAAATTTGGGTTTATTTCAAGATAAATTTTACCATTTTTTGAAAGGTTTATTGATGCAAAATCCAAAATTTTCTCATAAAAATGTAATGGATTATTTTTTGGAGTAAATAGAGCAATATCTGGCTCATATCTTACATTTTTATCTAATCGATTTGATTCACTAGGAGGAATATATGGAGGATTTGATATAATTATATCATATTTTTGGTTCACTTTAGAAACTAAGTTTAGATCAAGTTCAATTATTTTGACACTTGAATTAAGATTTTTTTTATTAATCTCACAGACTTTAAGTGCCAGAGTTGATACATCACATATAGTAACATCCAAATAAATATTGCTAATATCTATTGATATGCCAATACAACCAGATCCTGTGCATAAATCAATTACTCTTTTTTTATTATCAATATCAAGGTGATCATCAATTAACCAATCTACTAGTTCTTCAGTTTCAGGTCTTGGTATTAGGACATTTTTATCAACATAAAAATCATTACCGTAAAAGTTTTTTTTATTAATTATATAATCGATAGGATAATCATCAATGATTATTTTCATTTTTTGGATTAAGATATTCACTGATTCTGGGGATAATTTAAAATTAGGTTCTAAAGCAATCTTAATGGGGTCTATTCCACATAACTCTTTTAAAATAATTTTATATATAAAGTCAGATTCATTATTTGTAAGACTCAAATTATCTCGATAAATACCTCTCATTTCAATAATGTTCATGCTATTTTTTTTAACATCCATACAGGACATGCATTATGACCTGTATTACCTAATGGATAATCTATATAATCAAATCCTTTTCTCAAGTATAATTTTTGTGCATTTACCATGTTGGGCATAGTCTCTATATAGCATTTTTTAAAATTAGATTCCAAAGCAAATTTTAAACACAATTCAATCATCTTATCTCCAATACCTTTACCTCTAATTGATTTATGAAAATACATTTTTTGAAGTTCACAAATATCTACATCCCCTTCTTTTAGTGGATTTATCCCTGCACCACCTAGTATCCTATTATTTTCCTCAACAACAAAATATATTGATCTACTAGATTGGTATGACTCATACATATTATCAATTTCTGGATCCTCGTAAGCAGAGCCTATTTTAGGTATATCCATCTCAATTAGAACTTCTCTCAATATAACTGCTATATGTTTATTATCAGAATCATTTATAGGTCTAATTAACATAGTTGAGATTTTGACTTAAATTTACAATTCTAAATTTTATTACTTACTAAATTGGATGATATTAAATTTATGAGGAGATGCATCGAGCTTGCATCAAAAAATATAGGTTATACTTTTCCAAATCCCTTGGTTGGTTCTGTAGTAGTTTTCAATAATAAAATAATTGGAGAGGGCTTTCATGCGAAATATGGTGAAAGTCATGCAGAAGTAAATGCAATAAACAGTGTAAAAAATAAAGGATTATTAAAAGACTCAACATTATATGTAAATCTTGAGCCATGCAATCATTATGGCAAGACACCTCCATGCACAGAAGCAATAATAAATAATAATATTAAAAAAGTTGTAATCGGTTCTCAAGACCCAAATAAGTTAGTTAATGGAAGTGGAATCGAAAAACTTAGATCAAGTGGCTGTAATGTGAGTGTAGGGATAATGAACAAAGAATGTAATGAACTAAATAAAAGATTTTTTACATATCACAAAAGCAAGAGACCATACATAATATTAAAATGGGCTGAATCAAAGGACGGATTTATAAGTCCAATAAAATCCGTTAAAACATTAAGAAAAGTAAATTGGATTTCAGGAGAAGATGCAAAAAAGTTGTCACACAAATGGCGAAGTCAAGAACACTCAATTTTAGTTGGTGTCCAGACTATAATTGATGATGATCCATTCCTAACAACAAGATATGTAAAAGGGAAGAATCCAATTAGGTTTGTGTTAGACCCAAACTCCAGAATTCCTGTTGATTCTAAGATTTTATCAGATACAGCAAAGACAATAATTCTCTCAAAAAAAGAGAATAAACTAATTCCTAATTACACAAAAGCTGTAAATTTTGATAACATTGAATCTATCTTAAAATCTCTTTATGATATGAATATACAATCAGTATTAATTGAGGGTGGCACAAAAACAATTAATCATTTTCTTAATTATGATATTTGGGACTCAATTAAAGTGTTCAAATCGAACAAAAATATTAGATCTGGAATTAGAGGCCCTGAAATAAATCTTTCAAAATTTAATATGACTTATTTAAGAGATGATAAACTATATGAAATAAATAGGTGAAGACATTAAAATAAGTTTCTTATAATTGTAGGGCACTTGATGACTTTCATTGATTTAGAGTTTAAAAAGGCAAGTAATGTAATACCCTCAGTAGTTTTTTCACCATTACTTTTAAAAATTTCATATGAAAATTCAATAGAAGAGGTAGGTTTTTTTAAGCAACTTACTTTAACATTAAATGAATCTCCGAACACAAGTGGCTTAATAAATTTTAATTCACATTTTACTACCGGTAAAATAATATTTTTTTTCTCAATTTCTTCATATGGGATTTTTAATTTTTCCAACCATTCAATTCTTGCAAACTCAAAGAATTTTAAATAATTACTGTGATGGACAATCCCCATTTGATCTGTTTCATAATATCTAACTTTAATTTTATCCGTCGTGTAATTCATTTTATTTAATTTATGAAGGAAAATATAATTTTTCTTACAAATTTTTTTGATGTGATACTAAATAAAAAATAATTAAAAATCAATAGTAATCTTTATTTTTTTTTTATTTTTTTTAACTAATATTTGTATTTAACCTAAAACATTATTTCATAAATATATTCAATTAATATCTAGCTGAGAAAAAATGAGTCAAACACCTTCTGAAGTATGGAAAAATTGTTTATCCTTTATTAAGGATAATATCCAATCTCAGGCATTCAAAACTTGGTTTGAACCAATAATTCCTGTTAAGCTTACAGATAATGTTTTGAGTATTCAAGTTCCTAGTAAATTTTTTTATGAATGGTTAGAAGAACATTATGTTAAAATTATACGTTTATCGCTAACAAAAGAATTAGGTCCTGAGGCCAAATTAGTTTACATTATAAAAATGGAAAATACATTTGGCAATAAAATGCCATTTACAGAAAAAATTCCAAGTTCGTCAAGTAGTTCTATTAAATCTCAATCAATTGATTCACCTTTTAGCTCATTTGCTACAGAACTAAAGAATCCATTTGTAATACCAGGGATTAGAAATTTACAAATTGAATCTCAACTTAATCCAAATTATACTTTTGAAAACTTTCTCGAAGGTGATTCAAATAGACTAGCTAGATCAGCAGGTATTGCTGTATCAAATAAACCAGGTGGCACATCTTTTAATCCATTACTTATTTACGGTGGTGTAGGACTAGGTAAGACTCACCTAGCTCATGCAATTGGAGTTGATGTAAAACAAAAATATCCAGACAAAACCATACTATATATCTCTGCTGAAAAATTCACTCAACAATATGTAGATTCAGTTAAAAAGAATACAAGAAATGATTTTATACATTTTTACCAAATAATTGATATTTTAATTGTTGATGATGTCCAATTCTTATCTGGTAAATCAGGTACTCAAGATGTCTTTTTCCACATATTTAATCATCTTCATCAGAATGGAAAACAGGTAATTTTAACCTCTGATAAGGCGCCAATTGATATGCAAGATATTGAGCAAAGACTTTTATCTAGATTTAAGTGGGGACTATCTGCTGAACTGCAAAATCCAAACTATGAAACTCGTGTTTCTATTCTGAAAAACAAACTTTACAGAGATGGTGTTGAAATTCAAGATGATGTAATCGAGTTTGTTGCCAAAAATATAAATTCTAACGTCAGAGAACTAGAAGGTGCAATTATTTCGTTAATTGCTCAGTCCTCATTTAACAAAGCAGAAATTAATATTGAACTAGCAAAAAATGTTATTAATAAATTTGTTAAAAATAATAGACGTGAAGTATCAATTGATTATATCCAAAAAGTTGTTTCTGACTACTTCCAAATGGATATTCAAACTTTACAATCTAAGACCAGGAAAAGACATATTGTTCAAGCAAGACAAATTGCAATGTATTTTGCAAAAAAATTCACCAAAGCTTCTTTAGCTAGCATAGGCTCTCAAATTGGAAGAAGAGATCATGCTACGGTTCTTCATGCATGTAAGACAGTAGATAATCTAAGTTTTACTGACAAACAATTTAGGAAATATGTTGAAGATTTAAATCAGAAATTGTCTAATTAGATTTATCT
>CESW01006158.1_pt1 | contig 17350 bp, 17 predicted proteins | sample 531171 | NCBI WGS metagenome assembly CESW01 (sample SAMEA2621859, study PRJEB7988) | marine metagenome | biome: marine biome (ENVO:00000447); feature: surface water layer (ENVO:00002042); material: "saline water (ENVO:00002010), including plankton (ENVO:xxxxxxxx)" | depth 5 m
TCTAGAACTATATCTTCAGCATCTATTATTCGCCTTTTGCCATTATCACATTGTTTAATCGTAGACTTCCGGGCAAGTATTCATCTATTCCCAAGTTTTGTTTTATTTAGCGTATACCAATATTATTCTAAATACAGACTTTAGTAAGAATTAATTGTGATGTCATTCTTCCTCTGATGATTGTTTTGTGCAATGTGCTTCAAGGAACTCAACTCTTGAGTCTGTAAATCCATAAGAATTCGCTTGTATCTTTAGCATTGATTTTTCCTTATCTGTTATGAGACCATCACTTATTGCCGCTTTATACAGTTCCATGTACGTTATCTCATCTGATGTGAAGGATTCTGGCATAATAATTGTAGATACTTTAGACAAATAAACAAGAATCGGTTTTCGGAACAAAATGAAAGGCAGACCTATCAGAATACCTCCTAGCCACCCTTTGTCAAATACAACTTCCATAGCCTCAGTCGCCATTAGGAATAACAAAGCAAATACTCCGGTAAAAACAGTCGTTGTGAAACCTTTTCGTAGCTTTTCATCAATTCCGAAGACTTCATTTTTAACCATTGCATATGTAAATACCAATCCTTCAAACAGAGCAGCCAAAACTACCGTTGTGGGAAGAAGTGGCCCTACTGCAATCAACAGTTTTGGTACTTGCTCATCTGGATTGAATGGATGGGTATCAAGGGTTGGGGATTCGCCAAGAATACCGATTAGTGTGAAGAGCAAAAGTATAGTCGCAATTTGTAAGAATGCTTTACCAACAAAACCAAGTTTTACCGCCTTAATCTCAACCGATTTGTTATGTTCTATTGACTGGTTGTTGGAATATATTCTATTTATTGATAAAGCGGCAAAAATTGCTCCCAATGTAGGTAAGAATAGTAGTATTCTAGTGAGGGGGCCTAGAGTAGGTGAAGATAATGTCATTGGATAGGTTGAACTCCAGGATTCTGGACACGTTACATCGAAGGGCATAGAATCTCCCGAAGAGGTAGAACCCGTCCCATCACCTATGGAGGGGCATGAGGTCCATCCTATATCTCCAATTGCGACATGCTTTCCTCCTAATGCAGCGGACATAGATAGAATTACTATTGTGCACACAAGGGGAAGAATATACAATCTAGCGTCACTAAACAATTCTGATATTCGCTTGGCCCAGGGTTTGCTGGAATAAAATGCAGGAGCAAATATGTATAGGAAAAAAAGCTGCAAGGTCATTATGTAGTAAACCACACGGAAATTAGAAAGAACAGATAGGTAACTTTCTGGCCAAGAATAGAGCCAATAAAGCATAGACGTTGCACATCGAATAGCCTCAGTCAATAGCATAAATGCCATGAATCGATTTTTCCCTTTAGATGGATCTGCTCTGTAAATTAAAACTGATAGGAATACAAGAAACAATGCAGATATAACGCTGAATACAGCCAAAATGTGCCAGTAACCTATGAACGATGAGGAATATTCTGCATTAGAGATGGTCCGCCAGTAATAATCCAGCGGCCCTCCTACATCTGACATGAAACTACGAAGGTCGCAAGGTATTATTCATTTTAGTAGGTTTTTCATTGGAACCAAATGTTATGTGAACAATAATATGATTCCCGTGCCTGTGATCAAAGAGATGTTGCTCTTTCTTCCAAACAGGCCACTGTAAGCAAATGCAGTCAAGGTATTTGCTCCAGTAGTAATCAAAGCAATTCCAATCAACATCAACAACTGGAGTAAAGCAGTTGTTGCATCCATCTTATTAGGCTTCCAAGTTGTAATAAATAACAAGTAAAGATAGAAAATAAATCAATCACATATTTCGACGATATTGGCCACCGACTGCAAATAGTGCATCTGTAATCTGGCCTAGGGAGGCGACTTTTGTCGTTTCCATCAATTCCTCAAATACGTTGCCGCCTTCTCTCGCAACCTGTTGTAGTCTACCTAGTGCCTCCTCGTTGCGCTCGATTGCTTGTGTTCGCTCCAGACAGGCTTGCTTTTCGTCTGGTGTTGCCCTTGCTAATTCCATATCGAACTCGTCCGCTGCATTCTCGTCGAAGTCCTGAGCATTTGGATTAAGGAATGTGTTTACTCCAACTATCGGTAGAGTTCCATCATGCTTTAGATGCTCATAATACATGCTTTCATCTTGGATTTTACCACGCTGATACATTGTTTCCATTGCGCCCAATACTCCACCTCTACGGGATAAGGCTTCGAATTCTTGTAGAACCGCTTCTTCAACTAAATCGGTCAGTTCTTCAACGATGAATGACCCTTGCATTGGATTCTCAGTCTTAGTCCAGCCGCTTTCCTTATTCACAATCAACTGAATTGCTAATGCCCTGCGAACTGATTCTTCTGTTGGGGTGGTAATAGCTTCATCGTATGCATTAGTATGCAGTGAGTTTGCATTGTCTTGAATAGCCAATAGTGCCTGCAAAGTTGTACGTATATCGTTGAAATCAATTTCTTGTGCGTGCAAACTGCGACCGCTTGTTTGAATGTGATACTTCAATTTCTGACTGCGCTCATCTGCACCATACAAGTCACGCATTGCTACCGCCCATATTCTGCGAGCGACCCTTCCAATTACGGTATATTCTGGATCTAATCCATTTGAGAAGAAGAATGACAGGTTGGGTGCAAACTGTGCCACGTCCATGCCTCTACTGCGATAATATTCAACGTAAGTGAATCCGTTTGCTAAGGTGAGAGCCAATTGAGTAATTGGATTCGCACCTGCCTCGGCTATGTGATAACCAGATATCGAGACAGAGTAATGATTTCGCACTCCGTTGTCGATGTAATACTGCTGAACGTCTCCCATCATCTTTAGCGCAAATGGTGTGGAGAAGATACAGGTGTTTTGTGCTTGGTCTTCCTTTAGGATATCTGCTTGGACTGTTCCACGAACTGTCTGAAGTGTCTTAGCTTTGATTTCAGCATATGTAGCTGCATCAACCATTTCGTCTCCACGCTTCCCAACCGTAGCTAAGCCGAACCCGTCATGACACTCTGGCAAATCGCCACGATAGCCACTTGCATTGGCTTTCAACGCTAAATGCTTCTCAACCTGCTGGTCGATTGCTGCATTCAGGTAGAATGCTAGAATGATAGGAGCTGGTCCATTAATCGTCATTGATACAGATGTGTTAGCATCGCACAAATCAAATCCGGAATACAAGCGCTTAGCATCATCAATACTGGCGATTGAAACGCCAGAATTACCTACCTTCCCCCAGATATCTGGCCTGCGATCTGGATCACGACCATACAATGTTACGCTATCGAAAGCAGTGGATAGCCGAACATAATCTTGGCCTTGAGATAGCAGATGGAATCTGCGATTAGTTCGCTCTCCTTCTCCTTCTCCTGCAAACATTCTCGCACTCAATTCATCTGTTCGCTTGAACGGGAATACTCCTGAAGTGAAAGGGAAATAGCCTGGTGCGTTTTCTCTTGTCAACCAACTAAACATATCACCATCGTCGCTATACTTTGGTAAAGCAACTCTTGGTATCATTTGGTGAGAGAGGGATTCTGTGACTGTTGAAACCTTGAACGGCTTCCCTCTAACGTGGTATGTGTATTCTCCACTAGCATATTCTTCCGCTAATGACCTAAATTCTTCAACAACTTGCTTGGCTTCGAAAACTTCTTCGCGCAGTTCTGCAAGATGTTCATCTATCTCCCCTTTGATTGAGGGCACTTCTTTGCTAGCAGTCTCTAAGTGCTGCATAAGTCGGAGCTTTTGTGATACGGCTTTGTTATGCTCATGATATTCACGAACCACTGATGCTATCTCTGAGAGATAGTGCACCCTTTCGGGAGGAATCACTCCTTTTCGCTCACCGATAACGCCTATTGGTTTACTAGCTTCAAATCCTACCATCAAAGCAAGTTTCTCCCACAACACATCAACTCCGGGATCTGCGAATTGACTGGCAATTGTTGCTACGACTGGCAATTGTGAATCATCGATATCAAACATGTTCCTGTTGCGTCTAACTTGCTTGCGGATTGCACGCAGAGCATCTTCACTACCTCTTTTCTCATACTTGTTTAGAACTACAATATTTGCAACATCTAGCATCTCTATTTTTTCGAGTTGCGTATGTGCACCAAACTCTGCCGTCATCACATAAAGTGAGTGATCGGAAACAGTTGTTATCGCATCACTGCCCTGACCTATACCACTGGTTTCACAAAATATCAAATCAAAGCCCACCGCTTTCGCTGCTTCAATTGCTCTATCCAGATTTGCGCTTATTTCAGAACCGCTCCCACGACTTGCTAAAGACCGCATGTATAGGTTGTTGTTGGATAATGAATTCATTCTAATTCTATCTCCAAGTAAAGCTCCACCTGTCCTTTTACGAGTTGGATCTACACACAGCAAACAGATTTTTTTATCCGGATTATCTCTAAGTATTCTCAACATTAATTCATCGAGCAAACTGCTTTTACCAGCCCCTCCTGTTCCTGTAAAACCGATTACTGGAACTTCTTTTTCACTGGAGCGGACCTTCTGTATGATAGCACTAAAATCTTCAGCACTTGCCGACTCTGAAAGAGTGAGTAGAAGTCCAACTTCTGCCATATTGGCTGGTGATATTGGAGAATTGAGGGTCGAGAGTCTCTCGCTTGAGATTAAATCTACTTTACTTGCTGTTCCCATTAAGTCATGAATCATCCCCATCAGACCCATCTTTCTGCCATCATCAGGCGAATATATCCTCGATATGCCGCTATTGTGTAAGTCTCTAATCTCGGGCGGAGTGATAGTTCCCCCACCACCTCCAAATATTCGGACGTGGGCACAACCAGCATCATCTAGCAACTGACGTATGTAAGTGAAATACTCCATGTGGCCGCCTTGATAGGAGGTTAGCGCAACAGCATGTGCATCTTCTTGAACAGCACAATCGACTACATCTTTTGCAGATCTATCGTGACCCAAATGAATTACTTCAGCACCACTAGATTGTATCAATCGTCTCATGACATTTATTGCTGCGTCATGGCCATCAAATAGGCTCGCAGCAGTTATTACACGAACTGGCCCGGTAGTTGTTTCAAACACCGGGTCCTCCTCGGCCATGCTCCTACGGAGCATACATTGCTTCATCATGATACCGTTTGTATGAAAGGCCTAGAAGACTGGGATGTTGTTATGCGGCCACGATGGATTATGGCTCCTCATGAGTCGGCGATCCTTGATGCTAATGCAAAAGCATTAGGGGCAGACATGGATGAACTAATGATGACCGCTGCTGAACATCTTGCGAATGCTTTGGATGGCGCTCCAAGGCCAATCTGGATTCTGTGTGGACCGGGAAACAATGGAGGAGATGGATTTCGCCTAGCCGGAATGCTAGAGGAATGCTACGTTATTTCAACACATCAAACCCAAAAAACAACAGTTGCACAAAGAGCAAGAGACGATTACGAACGTGAGATTTACACTATCGATAATTTGCCAACAAAAACACCCTCAACAATCGTTGACTGCTTGTTAGGTGCTGGGTCTTATGGAAAGCCAAGAGGAGATATTCTTCGCCTCATGGAATCAATACCGGGGAGACCCCAAGTATTAGCCTGCGATATGCCAACTGGTTGTGGTTCTGGCGTTTCTTTTAACGCATTCAGAACGGTCACCTTCGAGGCTCCAAAATCGAACATGATCGATTCCCAGGGAAGGTTACTCCCGGAGGTTGGAGACCTATTTGTCGCCCCTGTTGGTTGGCCTGAGGAAGCTCTGGACCCAGGACCGGGTGATTTACTGAGATACCCTCATCCAACGACTAATCAGGTCAAAGGAGACCGAGGACGAGTCATGATTGTTGGAGGAGGTCCCTACCATGGAGCGCCCCTACTTGCAGGCATGGCCGCTGCTAGAATGGGTGTTGATCTAGTTCATGTTGCAATGCCTATCAATGCTGCACAGAAAGCCAAATGGCCGAGTGGATTAATCTACGAAAAAATTGATGATGAAGACATCATCACCGATGTAACCAGTTTGGTAAAGAGATGCTTCGCCGGCAGAGGTGTCCAATCAATAGTAATCGGTCCGGGGATAGGAGACGATATTGCCACAATTGGCGCTGTAAAAATGCTAATCAAATCAACCCCAAATATCCCAAAGGTGATTGATGCTGATGCGATAAAAGCACTAGATGGCTGGCCACCTGAATTGATTGGAGTTGTAACTCCACATCAAAAAGAATTACAGAATTGGGTAGGAGACATCGGCGCAGTCCCTAAATTAATCGAAAATTCCGGGGAGAAAAGAGTCGTAATCAGAACTGGTCCAGAGGATTTAATCATTGGTTCGGCAGGGCGCGGAGGAATAGGTAAAGGCGGTAATCCGCGCATGGCAATGGGAGGGACTGGTGATTTACTTGCAGGCTGTATTGGAGGCTTATTGGGTCTAGGTCTCTCTCCGTGGGCAGCATCGAGACTGGCGGTTCATTTGATGAGAGTTGCAGGAGATTTTGCAGGTAAGGAAATAGGTCCAGGAATCGTTGCCGACGATATTCCTCCCTATCTTTCTAGAGCGTTAATTACAGGACCGGTTCTTCTCCATCCACCAGAGGAGGAAGTCCCTTCTTCTTCCTAATATAATCTGTGTAATTACCGTAATACTTTGTTACAACACCATCTTGTAACTCCCAGATTTGATTTACTACTTGGTCCAAGAACCACCTGTCGTGACTAACAGTAACAATTGCCCCATCATATTCGATTAAGGCATCTTCTAGAGTCTCCTTTGCATCCATGTCTAGGTGGTTTGTAGGCTCGTCCAATAGCAATAGGTTGTTCTCTTCCAAAAGCAATTTGAGCAGAGCTATTCTTGCCCTCTCGCCTCCAGAAAGTTTGCCCAAAGGCGTAGCGACCTGATCTTTTGAAAATTGGAACCTCCCTAATGCAGCACGGATGTCTCCATATTGCATATCGGGGCGTAAAACTTCGACCTGTTTTACCGGATTTAACTTAAAATCAAGTGTCCTATGGTCTTGATGATAATATCCAATAATTGCGCCAGGTGCTAGATTTCTAGTTCCAGAGTCTAAACCCTCATCTCCTGTGATGAGTTTAAGCAGTGTGGTTTTACCCTGACCGTTACCACCAACAATCCCAATTCTATCGCCTTTTGATATTTCCATATCCTGCGAATCTAGTATTGGTCTTGTTAGACCATCAAACCTTTTCGAGGCCCCGAGGAACTCTATAATGTCATTACTTGACTTGTCAGCTGCCTCTAAATTAAATCTCAATCCTTTTCTTTGCTTGGGTTTTCTAGCTTTCAAGGCCTTTAATTCCTGTTGCATTCTCTCAATCATCTTATGTTTAGCAGAAATAGACTTGTCGTATTTATTCGCTGATTTCATTGATCTTAAAGCCGATTGAGTGTGTGAAATTTTCTTTTCAACATTCTTTATTTTGTCATCCAGGGCCGCTAGGAAGTTTCTTTTTTGTTTCAAGAATTGTGAATAATTACCATTATAATTCCAGTTCCGCAGATTATCTATCTCAACAATTCTAGTGCAGACTTGGTCTAGGAAATATCTGTCGTGAGAAACTATGAGCTGCGCTCCAATAAAATCATTGATGAATTCCTCAAGCCATTCAGTTGTTTGAATATCCAAGTGATTAGTCGGTTCATCTAGGAATATGACGTCAACACCTGCAAGACCCACAAGTTGCCTTGCTAAAGCTAGCTTCGCTCTTTCTCCACCGGACAATGAACTCACTTTCATCTCCATTGGATGTTGATCTAGCCCCAATCTCTCAAGTATTGCTTTGGCAATGTTTGCAACATTGCCTCCACCAGAAGCGCCCAACATTGATTGCAATTCAGAATATCTGTCCATGACTGGTTGCCAATCTCCGTCATAAAATGCTGGGTCTACCATCTGCGCTTCAATCGATGCTATTTCTTCCTCTAATTCCTGAAATTGTCGACCTTTTCGAGAAAGTTCCTGCTCTATTGTAGAATCCTCATCAATATCTCTTATCTGAGTAAGATATGCAATACGGATGCCAGACGCATAGTCTATTTCCCCAACATCTTGCTTTCGTTCAGAGATAGTGTTTAGCAGAGTAGTTTTTCCTGCGCCATTGTGCCCAACAATTCCGACACGGTCGCCTTCATTTATTGTGATGTTAATATCTTCGAGAACAGTAACTGGGCCAAAGGCTCTGTCAACGCCTTCAACACGAATTAATTCTCGGGACATGTGTCAATCGTGATGAACACTGTTTATGGATTCACCGTTCACAATATGTTGATAATTCAAAAAAAAAGTAAAAAACAGCCTCTTTATGAAAATATCTTACCGAAGACAATATACCTTCTTATCAGCCGATTCTTCGAAGAGAGGGATCTCCGAGGTGGGTGGAATGCCGAATATACATGACGTGCGTCGTGTCCCTGCTTTCAGGGACACAGAACTGGAATGTAATCTACAATTGAGGCTAAATAACGGTAACAGAGTGTGGGTTATTGGAGATGTTCACGGCCATCTCGGAACACTTAGAGCACTTGTTCATAGGTTAAATCTAGATCTAGAAGACAGAATAATTATCCTAGGAGACTTGATTGACAAAGGCCCAAATTCTTCTGGCGTCGTGGAATTTGTCAGAAATAACCCACAAATAATTGCCATAAAGGGAAATCACGAGGAAATGGCCGTGCAATCACTAAGTGGGACCAAAGTAGAACTAGATTCTACGTGGATGGCCAAAGGAGGAGCCTCTACATGGGGCTCATACATAGTTGCAGCAAAAGGTGATCTCCATTTGGCAAAATTAGCATTCGCACAAGACTGCGCATGGATGGCAGACCTACCAAGCCACATTGTTCTAGACAAATGGCGACTGGTCCATGCCGGATATCACCCTAGATTAGATATGGAAAAACAGGATGAGAAAACTCTTTTGTGGATTAGAAGTGCATTCTACAAACACAAAGAACCATTGGATAACAATAGGACTGTGCTATTCGGTCACACACCTACAAAGAAATTTGGCAAGCCGGGATTATTGGCGAATTCAAGTTTTAGAATTATGGACGGAAGACCGTCATGGATAGGAATGGATTCATGCGCATTTAATTCAGTTAGGCCATGCCTCACAGCATTTGAGTTATCAAGTGGAGATATTAAGTGGCAAAAGACTCTCAAAAGTGAGTATTGGTGGATCAATACAAAACGAAGAGAATCTGATATCGCCGAACATTTTGGTTTAGCAGAACTTAGAAAAAGAGAAAAAAAAGCCATCGCAGCAAAGGAAAAGGCTCGCAGAAGATTAGCTATGGCAGGTATCAATTCAATAGTAAATCCGCCAGTAAATTTCCGGATTGTAAAAAAGAAATTACGTTTTGTGGAAGAAAAAAGTATGTCATCAGGAATACATAATTCTGAATCTGTTATTAATCACGCATAATAACATTTGATGCATTAATACAAAGGTAAAAAGGGGTATTAAACTGAATGTATTAACATGCCCTCAGACAATGTGAAGTTTAAGTCCAGCGCTGCCGAATCTTTGGTAAATGCATTTGTCAAGGTTCTGGATAATGCTGAGATGCAAGAGCAGTTCAATAAAGCGTCAAAAAGAAGCGCTGAAGCACTTGGATCAAAATCAATCAAATATCTTTCTTGAATAGAGGAAAAGACAATCACTCAAACCCCTTCGCCAACACGTGGACATAACAGCGATTTCGGCAGCAGCAGTGATGTTTGTTCTCGGCGCCACCTCACCCGGGCCATCCCTTGCTGTTATCCTTCGAAACACGGTAATTGGAGGACGAGTGAGAGGGCTGGCTTGTGCAATTGGCCACGGTATTGGATTTGGGTTCTATGCATTAACCGTAGTATTTGGTTTAGTAATTGTCATGGAGCAAAATCCAGAAATATTTTCGTTAATGCAAGCACTAGGAGCCTTATTTTTACTTTATTTGGGCTTTGAGATGATTCGACATCCGGAAGTTGAGTTAGAATACTCTTCTGGAAAACGAGAAGGGTTTTTGGAGGGGTTCTTTATTGCTTTTTTAAATCCTAAAATCGCAGTTTTTATGCTAGCTGTACTCTCTAATGTCCTACACCCAGACCTATCAACTGACACTAAATGGATTATCGCTGTAATGGGTATGACAATAGACACGATATGGTATGCTTTAGTGGCCCTAACGCTATCAAATTCAATAATTTTAACAAAGATAAAAGATAATCAACGACCATTAAACATAATGACTGGTATATTGATGATTTTCTTGGCTATTTGGACCGGTTATAGAATAATCAGCAATTGATACATCAATACTATTGAATTGGACTTTAACCCAACAACATGCCTGAGTTACCTGAGGTCGAAACTGTTCGCACTGGCCTCGCAAGCTCATGGATTGGTAAACGTATAGACGGAGTAGAATTGAAAAGAGATGGTTTGAGATTTCCCTTTCCAAAAGGCCTAGAAAAACGAATCAGTGGAAGAGTCATAAGAAATGTTAGAAGGCGTGCAAAATATCTTTTGATAGACCTTGATAATAGTGACATATTGTTATCACACCTAGGTATGAGTGGGAAATGGACCCTTGATGCAACAGAATCTGATGGAAAACATGACCACGTAGTAATATACCTGGACGACGGTACAATGTCGGTCTACAATGATCCCCGAAGATTTGGAGTATTGGATATTTTCAATGGAGACTCTCATAAACTGTTAGATCATTTAGGACCAGAACCACTGGGTAATTGGACTCATGAAGATTTGTTTTCAAAACTGAGAAATCGGAAAAGTCCGATTAAAATTTGTCTACTAGATCAGAAAGTGGTTGTCGGTGTAGGAAACATATACGCGTGTGAAGCACTTTATAGAAGTAAAATATCACCAAAGAGAAAGGCATGCACAATAAAAAAGAAGGAATGCAAGAAATTGGTTGATGAAATAAAAAATATTCTCGCTGAAGCAATCCGAGTAGGTGGGTCATCGTTACGTGATTTTGCAGGCGCAGATGGAGCGCTTGGATATTTCATACACCAATTCAAAGTATATGACAAAGAAGGAAATGAGTGCGAGTGCGGAGGCACAATTGAAAGATTAGTCCAGAGTAACCGTTCCACATTTTGGTGTAAGTCCTGCCAAAAATGACTAGAAATTTTCAAGCACAGTCCTAACGTCTTCTACGAAAAGATCGATTGGAAAATCATAATCACTCCACACCACCCTTGCTTTTAGATTGGCATCGATTATGTAAGTTGGAGATGGATGGGCAACTGTGTAACCCTCTTCAGAATCATCTTCTTGCTCAACTGGGTAAACTCCATACGCCTGATAAACGGTTTCAAGTGCGTCTTTACTTCCTGTCAAATGGGGCCATGAGTATCCTCTCTCTTCAGTCCAGTTTCTAAGTTCAGATGGAGAATCATGTCTCCAGTCGACAGTTACAGACACTATGCTTGTGTTGTTTAACTCGTCTTCAGTCAGTCTATCTTCAACCATCTTTATGTTTTGACTAGTAACAGGACAGGTTTCGTAGCATCTTGTGAAAATGAATGCTAAAATGACCACTTTGCCCTCTTGGTCGTCCAAATCCCAAAGAGGTCCTTGAGCATCTTCTAACGTGAAACGATAGATGTCGCTTCCCTCTAAATCTCTACCGTGAAAGAGAATATCATTTTCAGATATATCATTGTCGCCGGGAGCAATACATCCGGAACTCAGTAAAATGGCGAGAATAAAAATTACGCGTAGCATCAATTAGCCACGCCCTGTGAGATTTGTGTCGGGGCATATAACCTTGGGTTTATGATATTTACAGGCCGAAGGCTTTCAAATATCAACGACTCCAACTCTTCAGGGAAAGTAGTCTCTACTTGTCCACTTGAAAATTTATGCGCCCATTCTACAATTAAGTCGTATTCTTCTCGTGTCGATAAACCACCTAACCAAGTTTCTCCTATCTCTGTTTGCAGCACAACTACATTGCGCATACCACACACACCCAAGCAACCTGAGATGGTCAACTCCACATTAGTTGGAGCATTTTTTTCCCACGCACTCTTTAAGTCATAAACTGGGACTTCGTCGTAACCTTTTCCTAAGTTGCCACAGCAGCAACCACTACAAACAATTACGCTGGCATCCAATTATATCACCCTAAATCAATCACAGTTCGCAAATCCTGAAGGAATAAGTCAATCGGCCAATCATACTCACTCCAAACAACTCTTCCAGCTAGACTAGTGTCCAATATGTAAACAGGCTGCAAGTGTATATCTTGATATGTTTCATCGTCATACGGGACAATATCGTATTCGGTGTATGTATCGCTTATTTGGTCACCCCAACCAGTTAGGTGAGGCCAATCTAGACCTTGATTGTTGGACCAATTCTTCAAGACATCAGGAGAATCATGACGCCAATCAATTGTTACCGATACAAAGTTAACCCGAGACAATTCATCCTCGGTTAATTGAGATTTAACGTTCTTCAAATTATTTGCTATCAATAGGCAGACATCATCGCACCTAGTATACACGAATGCTAGAACTACCACTTTTCCCTCATCATCAATGAGGGAATATGAAGATTGATTTTGGTCCTCTAATGTAAATTTATAGACGTTCATTTCATTGAGGTCTTTACCATTAAATATTGGACTATCATCTTCCGCCGAGAGACAACCTGGAACCAACAAAATCAGAGTTATTACAATAGCCTGATATCTCATTGTCCACCACTCAGTATTCTCTCCAACCGTTTCCGCATTCTTTGCATGTGAGCATTCTAGTTTCTGGTTCATCTGATGAGCGAGTCTGTTCTAGATATGAAAAGACCTCAATTGCGTCACATTTTGGACACATGTAGTCGCCCTTTGTTAAGACCCCTTTCATCTCGTCAGAATCTTTAATCACCTCGTATTCACGGGTTTTTGCTTTGCTTGAAGATTGCACCGTAGATAAATCAATTTCTTTTCCTTGAACCTTCATCTTTCCGACTGGACCTTTGTATCCACATTTGTAATCGGGGCAATCTATGATACCAGATGAATTAGGGAATGCCATAGTACCACAAGTTGGGCAGAACATACGAACAGGTTAACGTTTGTTTATATAGCGTTTTGTAATAATCCCCTTGCAATTGTTTCATCAAGTGGATACTTTTGGAGTGTCATATGTGGCTATGGTATGACTGGAGAGCAGCGGCTGTTGCAGATACAAATGGGAATATAATAGACATTGAAATTTGGGATGGATGGAAGGATGTCGATGCTCTGTGCTCTAGGATTGATATGATTGCGAATAATGCAACTACTCCTGAGGCAGAAAGATTACTGGAAAGATTTCCTGATTCCAAAGTAAGAGTTGATATGTCTCCCGATTTACCAATGGCAGATTGGCCTAAGCCTAGTGAAAAATCAATAGCATATCTTGACAAAGCTGCATTGCTCTTATCTAAACGGGGGGTAGAGGCCGCAGCAGGTAATCCCGATAGAAGATTAGAGCACCTTATTAATGCCTCAGATGAGATGCGAGCATCTCTTTTGACTATGGAAAGTAGGTTAGTTGAATGGGTCGGATTATTTCTTCCTGAGGCTAGATTTGAAAGAGATAGGTCAGGTTTAGCATTGAAAGTTTCTAATTCTGAATCAATTTCTTTGCTCGCTGAAAAATTAGAGGTAAATATACCTGCACAAGGCCCGATTGAAAAAGAATGGGAGAGTCTAAAAGAATGGGCTACAAGTGTAGATGAATTAGGGAAAAGAACAGACAATATGGATAATGTGATCAGAGAATTATCATCATCGCACCTGCCTTCATTATCTGCTCTACTTGGACCGATACTTGCTGCCAGATTATCAGTTGAAGCACATGGGTTGCAAAGATTAGCGAGGCTGCCAGCTGGAACTATGCAGATTTTGGGAGCAGAAAAGGCATTTTTTAACCATCTGAAGACTGGTTCTCCTTCACCAAAACACGGGCACATATTCATGCATCCATGGATTTCCCGATCCCCGAAATGGATGAGAGGGAAAATTGCTAGAATGGTTGCAGCAAAAGCGACTATTGCAGCAAGGTGTGATGCATACGGTGGCAAGGCTTGGTCCGAAAAAGAAGTAGACCAAGTAGCAAAAAAAGTAGCTATTATCAGAAGTGAAAATTCTGTGCCCAATAAGAGGTGATTATCTGGGAAAGAAGAGGCGTCTTTCTTGGGCTGTTATGCTCGATGGAAAGGCCATATGGAGTCTAAACTCTGTCCCAAAAGAATCTGTTTATGGAGAATCACTCAGAAAATTTAGAGGTGTTGAGTATAGAAGATGGGACCCCACGAGGTCAAAATTAGGAGCAGGCCTATCAAGAGCAAAAAAAAGTCAATATGAACTACTTCCAAGCGAAGGTGATACCTGCTTATACTTAGGAGCAGGACACGGAACCTCAATCTCTCACATATACGACCAAGTTTGCGGTAAAGACAATCATCATAAGGGTAGGATTATCGCTGTTGATATATCCACAAGATGCCTCAGAGATTTAATCCACTTAGCAAAAAATAGACCAGGATTAATTCCTGTACTTGGAGATGCTAGAAAGGCAAATAGTTGGGCGATGATGATGCCTAGCAAGGTAGATTGGATTTTACAGGATGTAAGTCAATCAGGCCAATGTGAAATATTTGTGGATACGGCTAACAGATTTTTAAAACCCGGTGGTAAGGCATTATTATCTTTGAAAGCCGCATCGGAAAGATTCACGAATAACAGCGATAGAGAAGTATTTACCGAAGTGAGAAACCAGTTGGAATCAGCAGGCTTTTCTATCGAAGAACAGATTGGTTTACACGGGCTCGAAGACAACCACTGCCTCTATTTTGTGAGAAACTAGTCAAATTTCTCCTTCAACTCTAGGCGCGAGGAAGTATTCAACGTGGCCAGCACCCTCTGCAAAATCAAAGGTTACCTTTAAGGGGAAATTTTCTCCAAATCTTAAATTTACATTTTCTATTCCTTGGAATATCTTCGCCAATGGTATTAGATAAGTGAGAGAGTATTGTGACCTCACAGGTGTGGAGCAATCTATCGCGAGTAATTCGTCTTTAGAGAAATCTGCATTAACTTCGCTATTAGGACCTTTTACATTCACTGAAAATTGTGATTCTGTCAGCGACATATTCACTAGGTCGCCTACCAATTTTGATGCGCGTATTGCTTGTGCCAACTCCGCTCCAGAAATTGTAACCCCACAAGGCAAATCCAACTCAGGAACATTTGGTGGGTTAAGGGTAGTATTGTCTAATGGTCTCATATTGAGATCTATTCTACCAATTTTAATACTAACTTGCCCAGTTGCCTCATCGTGCGACAGATCAACTGCATCTGTTCCTTGTCCTTGTGTCAGAATCTCTTTCAACTTACGCATTTCTAAACCAAGTTTTGTTTCATCGACATCCCAAGTATCAAATGCCGCACTATCAACATCCATCTTGATCATTGCTACGTGCGATGGGTCAACAACCCTTACCGATAATCCATCTTCTCCGAAATCTAACCTTGCCTCTTCAACAACGACTCCAAGAGTTTCTACAATTGTTCGCATGAGTTCTTGACGGGCTGTAATGTTCAACATAAGCGCATCCCTACATTCCCCTTTCAAATTGGGAGGCTTATGAACCTTCTAACTAATAGCAACATAAAACGCGGGACTGTTCATAAAAATACCTAATCGAAATTGTATGAGATGGTTTCATGAATGTGAGTTACTTGGAATTGACATGGCAGATGTCAAGCCCCTGCTCAAGGATGATGGTGAACCTTACAAAGTCGCTGTTTTAATTCCAACAATAAACAACGCAGATGAACTAGCGGTAGTCCTTGAAAGACTATCGCAACAAACCTATCCCGATGTGGAAATTGTTATTTCCGATTCGAAATCAAAAGATCACACAAAAAAAGTTTGCGAAAAGTATGGTGCTACGTGGATTGATGACCCCTCACGCAACAGAGCAAATGCCTGTAATTTTGCACTTGAACAAATGGACCACGACTTAGTTCTCTTTACAGATGATGATACGATACCGCCACTTGACTGGGTTGAAAAATTGGTAAGGTGGTTTGAAGATCCCGAGGTAGGGGGCGTTGGAGGTCCTAATTTCGCACCGGATGATGACTCGTTTGGTGCAAAATGCGCTGATGTTGCTTTCTGCACCAAGTTCATGACCGCAGGAACTCGATACGGAGCACAACCAAAAGGAAAGTTGGTTCCAATAACGCATAATCCAGGTGTCAATTGCGCTCACAGAATGGTAAACCTTCGAGAGGTTGGTTTCTTTGAGGACGGTTGTATTGGAGCAGAGGATGTCGTCCTTGATGCAAAAATACAGCGTGCAGGGCATAAATTGTTCATCGATCCTGAAAACGTAATGCCTCACAAACGACGCAGACCATTCAAACCCTACATGAAACAAATGAGAAACTATGGTTACACAAGAATGGTTGCGAACAAACGTTGGCCTGAAATTGCTGAGTGGTCACACACTGCAATAGGACTATTCCCATGGATAGTGGTATTTGCTGCTATTTCTGTTGTATTTGGTGGAATTACTGGAGGAGCTAATGGTGATTACTGGTTCACTCTATCTGGTGAATGGAGCGTTTCGAGAATCGCATTTCATATACCTCTAGGTCTAGCTGGTTTGTATATTGGAATATCATGGTTAGGCGCTGCTATCGGCACTAGCCCACACCGTAGTTTTGCTACTGTCTTCTTGGCACCGCTATTTGTTTTCCTTGCCCACTGGGCGTATGGTGCAGGTGTAAATAAGGCCTGGAAAGAAATAAGAAAAACAGGTGGAAGTGCAGGGGTTGGCGAACAGATTGACGACAGAACTCGAACTGCCTGACTAGTTTTATTGCTTCACCTAAACTAGGAACGTTATGGCACAATCCCCTTCACCGAATCTAGATGTGCCAAACCAGTCAGATGACGCAAGAGAGATATGGTTGTTTGTTAGAAGTTGGTTTACAATTATTCGCGTCATATTAGTGATTGCAATTATTCTGGTTGCAGAAATCTTTGAGGACAATAGTATCTACAACTTATCTCTATCCGTTTGGGCGATTATTGTTGGGTTTCCACTTTTTCTTATCATTTCTTTAATTATTATCCAAGGTGATAAAAAATTTGCACCCGACCTAGATGAAAAGCGTCTCAAGCGAATAAAAGATTGAGTGAGAGCATTTATCTTTCCCCAGTTTGAATTTGCCATTGACTTGCATAAACGCCATTATTCTCTATGAGATCTTCATGAGTTCCTCTCTCAACAATGCTGCCATCGACCA
>CESW01265389.1_pt1 | contig 17313 bp, 19 predicted proteins | sample 531171 | NCBI WGS metagenome assembly CESW01 (sample SAMEA2621859, study PRJEB7988) | marine metagenome | biome: marine biome (ENVO:00000447); feature: surface water layer (ENVO:00002042); material: "saline water (ENVO:00002010), including plankton (ENVO:xxxxxxxx)" | depth 5 m
TAATAGCTCAATTGGCTTGATTTATGCACTGAAAAAAATTTTAATTCAAAAAATATAGATTTAATTTTACTCTTAATAATCGGAGTATATTTAATTTTTATTATAGTTGATCAATTCCAATTAATTCAAAATTAATATCTTTGAATATCGATACTTAGATTGTTAGGAACAGCGGGAAATTTCATATTTATTTATTTCTTACTTTAAATACATGAAAATTTAAGTTTTAAATTTGTTTTTTTATATTTATTAATATTATTATTATATAATTCAAATATATTAATTTAGGTTTACTATTAATGAAATTTAAAGCTATAAAATTACCATCTAAGAAAAAAATAATAGATTATTTTAAGTCTCACAAATTAGACTTTTTTATAAAACCATCAAAAAAAAGGAATAAAAAAGTTAATGAAATGCAGGTAAGTGAGGCATATAAGCCAGAGCTAAACGATTTATATTTACTACATCAATACATATTAAAATATAAAAGAACAACCGTTTTAGAAATGGGCACTGGATGGTCATCTTATATATTTGCTCATGCATTAAATATTAATAGAGGCAAATATCTTTATGATGTTAAAAAACTCAGGAGAAACAATCCTTTTGAATTACATTGTGTTGATGATGTAAAAAAATATTTAAAAATCTCTAAACAAAGACTGGGAAACTTAAAAAAAAATTCTTTTTTTTATTTTAGTGAAGTTGAAATGACCAAGTTTAACGGCAGAGTTTGCACTCAATATAAAAAATTACCATTAATAAATCCTGATCTTATATATCTAGATGGTCCAGATCAATTTAATGTAAAAAAAAATGTTAATGGCATTTCAACAAATCATAAAGATATGATGCCCATGTCATGTGATATTTTAAAAATAGAACATTTTTTAACTCCAGGAACGATAATAATTTCAGACGGTAGAGCAGCAAATTCTAGATTTCTTAAATGTAATTTACAGAGAAATTGGTATTATTTTTATGACGAATTAAATGATCAGCATTTATTTTATCTCAACGAGAAACCTTTAGGAATTTACAGCGCGAAACAACTAGATTATTATTATAAGAGTTAAAAAAAGACTTTTAAAAAAAAATATTATATAAGGTTTATTATAAGACTATAAAAACATTCAAAACGTAATATATGAAAGCTATTATATTGGCAGGTGGTCTAGGTACCCGTTTAACTGAGGAAACTATTTTAAAGCCAAAACCAATGATTGAAATTGGTGGCAAGCCTATTCTTTGGCATATAATGAAAATTTATTCCAGCCACGGAGTAAACGATTTTATAATTTGTTGTGGTTATAAAGGATATTTAATCAAAGAATACTTTAACAATTATCTGTTAAATCATTCAGATATAACAATTGATACTAGAAAAAATAAGATTGAAATTCATCAAAACAAAGCAGAATCATGGAATGTAACATTAGTAGATACAGGTGAAAACACAATGACTGGTGGTCGTTTAAAAAGAGTTAAAGATTATGTAAAAGATGAAAAGTTTTTTTGTTTTACATATGGTGATGGTATTGGAAATATAAATGTATCCTTATTGATTGATTTTCATAAAAAGCATGGAAAAATTGCAACCTTAACAGCCATGCGACCACAGGGACGTTATGGATTAATTAATTTTAATTCCAATCATTGTGTTGAAAGTTTCCATGAAAAATCTGAAGGAGTCAGTAGTTGGATTAATGGTGGTTTTTTTATATTAGATCCAAATGTAATTGATTATATCAAAGATGATTCAACTAGCTGGGAAAGTGATGTATTAACAGTTCTTTCTAAGAAGAGACAGTTATTCGCATTTGAGCATAAAGAGTTTTGGCATCCAATGGATACAATGCGTGACAAAATTTATTTAAATAATCTATGGGAAGAAGGTAATGCACCATGGAAAACTTGGTGATTAATCCCAATTTTTGGCGTAATCAAAATGTTTTTTTAACAGGTCACACAGGTTTTAAAGGAGGATGGCTTGCAATTTGGCTGACATATTTAGGAGCAAACGTTTATGGGTATTCTTTAAACCCACCAACAGATCCTAATTTTTTTAGTCAAACAAATTTAAAAGATAAAATCAATAAATCAATTATTGGCAATATTACAGACAAATCCTTTCTTTCTAAGTCAATGAATGATTCAAAGCCAACAATAATAATTCATATGGCTGCTCAATCATTAGTCAGCAAATCTTTTATAGAACCTTTGGAAACTTACATGACAAATGTAATTGGTACGGCAAATGTAATCGATGTTGCTAAAGACATTAAATCTGTAAAAGCAATATTGAATGTTACATCTGATAAATGTTATGAAAATTTAGAAACTCTAAAACCATATTCTGAGAAAGATAGGCTTGGCGGAAAAGATCCATATTCAAGTAGTAAAGCTTGTGCGGAATTGGTGGCATTAGCTTATAAAGAATCTTTTTTGAATAATTCGAATATTAAATTAGCTAGTGTGCGTGCAGGCAATGTTATAGGTGGAGGTGACTGGGCTGAAAATAGATTAATACCAGATTTTTTTAGAGCTAATAAGTCTAATAAAACATTAAATATTAGATCTCCTAATTCAATACGACCTTGGCAACACGTACTTGAACCACTTTCTGGATATTTATTGCTTTGTGAAAAAATGGTTGAGACTAGTGATAATTTTTCAGAGTCTTGGAATTTTGGACCTGATCAATTAGGTGAAAAAACAGTTTTGTGGGTAGTAAATCAATTAATTAAATTAGTTCCAAATACAAGGTGGAAATTTATAAAAAATCAAAAAAAATTTAAAGAGGCAAATTTGCTCAAATTAGATATAACTAAAGCTAAATCAAAGTTAGGCTGGAAACCACGTTGGTCTATTGAAAAAGCTTTAGATATGACAGTGAAATGGTACCAAATGTCAAATGAAAATGTCGATACTATGTATGAATATTCTTTAGAGCAGATTAAATCTTATCAATTAGGCTAAATGAAGCAATTCAATATAAAGAAAACGCCAATAATGGACCTTAAAGTAATTGAATATGTTTCAATTTTAGATGAGCGTGGATTTTTCAAAAAAATGTTTTCTCAAAAAAAACTTGAGAATTTAGTTGGAAATAAAACTATTAAACAGGTAAATAAAACTTTCACAAAAAAAAAAGGTACAGTTCGTGGCTTACATTTCCAATATTCACCACATCAGGAAATTAAAATTGTATCTTGTTTAAAAGGCAAAGTATGGGATGTAGCAGTTGATTTAAGAAAAGGATCATCAACTTTTTTAAAATATCATGCAATTTTGTTATCTGAAGATGATTTAACTAGTTATTTTGTGCCAGCTGGTTTTGCTCATGGTTTTCAAACAATGACTTCAAATTGTGAAATGTTATATCTCCACACAGAAGATTATAATAAATCTTCAGAGGGAGCAATAAATGCACTTGATCCAATGATAAATATTAAGTGGCCAAAACCTATAACAATGCGCTCAACAAGAGATATTTCTCATGCCATGTTAACAGAAAATTTTAAAGGCATAGAGTTATAATGAAATGTAGACATTGTAAAAAATTAGTTTCAAACTTATTTTTAGATTTAGGATTTGCTCCACTTTCTAATTCTTATTTAACTAAAGAAAATTTGAAACTTCCCGAAATGTATTTGCCACTTAGAATTAAAGTTTGTGATAAATGCTGGTTAGTTCAAACAGAAGATTATATTGATAAAAAAAACATTTTTAAAAATGATTATGCTTACTTTTCCAGCACCTCTAAAACATGGTTGGCACATGCAAAATACTTTGTAAAAAAAATTACTAAAGAACTACAATTAAGTAGTCAGAGCCATGTTGTAGAAATAGCATCAAATGATGGTTATCTTTTAAAAAACTTTATAGATATGAAAATTCCTTGTTTGGGTATAGAGCCAACAAAAGGCACTGCTCATGAAGCTGAAAATTTAAAAATTCCAGTAATTAAAAAATTCTTTAGTGAAAAACTCGCCAAACAATTAGCTGATAATAATAAAAAAGCTGATTTAATCATAGGCAATAATGTATTTGCACATGTGCCAAATATTAATGATTTTACCAGAGGGTTAAAAGTTTTATTAAAACCAAAGGGAACAATTACATTAGAATTTCCGCATTTAATGAAGCTAATAGACAATTTACAATTTGATACAATATATCATGAACATTTTTCATATTTATCTTTATTGACTGTAAATAGAATATTCAAAAGTTTTGGATTAAAAATTTACAATGTTGAAGAAATAGTTACTCATGGTGGAAGCATACGAATTTACGGTTGCCATGAAAATGAGACACGTCGTATAAATGTATCTGTAAATAAAATACTCAATAGAGAATATAACAAAGGCTTGAATAAACTAGATACTTATAAGAATTTTCAAAACAAAATAGATTTAGTTAAAAATAAACTTCTTTCATTTTTAATTAATCAAAAAAATAAAGGTAAAAAAGTTGTAGCATATGGTGCAGCTGCAAAAGGAAACACATTACTTAATTATGCGGGTATAAAATCCGATTTGCTCCCATATGTTTATGATTTAGCAAAATCTAAACATGGAAAATTCATGCCCGGAAGTCATATCCCTATTTTACCGTCTAAAGAGATAATTAATGCAAAACCAGATTTTGTATTAATTTTGCCAAGAAATATTTCTAAAGAAGTAAAATTACAAAACTCAACTATCTTAAAAAAACGTACAAAATTTGTTGTTGCAATACCTCATCTTAAAATTTTATGAAAACAGTTCTTTTAACTGGTGCCACAGGTTTTCTAGGAAGAAATATACTAAAAGTTTTAAATCAAAAAAAAATGAATATTATTTTAGTAATTCGATCAGGATCTGAAAAAAAAATAAACTTAAAAAATTACAATCATGTAAAGAAAATTGTAATTTCTAAAGATATTTTTAAGGAAAATGTATCCTGGTGGCAAAAAAACTGTATAGGTGTGGATGTTATTATTCATGCTGCCTGGTATACAAAACCTGGAGAATATTTGAACTCTTATAAAAATAAAGATTGCTTGAAAGGATCTATTAACTTAGCCAAAGGAGCGGTTAAAGCAAAAGTTAAAAAATTAATTGGTATTGGAACTTGTTTGGAATATGATTTGACCTATAATTTGCTCTCTATTGATACACCATTAAAGCCAATAACTCTCTACGCTAAAACAAAAACAAGTCTATTCAAAAAACTTTTAAAAATTTCAGGAAAAAATTTAATTAAATTTTCATGGTGTCGTGTATTTTATCTATATGGTCAAGGTGAACATAAGGATAGGCTTGTACCTTATATTAATAGAAAATTAAGATATAAAAAAAAAGTACAATTAAAAAATTATAATTCAATCCGTGATTATTTGAATGTATCTAAGGCAGCAATGATGATAGTAAAAGTTATAAATAATGACAATGTGAAAGTTATTAATATTTGCTCTGGCAGACCAATTACAATTAAAAAGCTTGCTGAGCAAATTGCTAATAAGTACAATAGACGTCATTTATTGCATTATAAAAAAAAAAGTGACAATTTTTCAAAAATAGATTGTATAGTTGGAGTTCCAAATTGTAATTTGTAAATTATTATATTACACATACTAAGATGAGTGAATTTTTTAAAGAAGTAATTCAAAGATTAAATAATAATGGTACTAATCAATCATTAATTGATGCATCGAAAAATTTTATGATTAAATCGACAAAGCCAAAATATTCATATAATTATTTTGCATTAGGTTGTCCAATTATTCAATATCCCCAAGATATGATAGCAATTCAGGAATTAATATGGGAGGTCAAACCAGATTTAATAATTGAAACAGGTATTGCTCATGGTGGATCTGTTATCATGTCTGCATCAGCACTAGCTTTGTTAGATATTTGTGAAGCTATAAAAAATAAACAAAAATTTGACCCAAATAAATCTAATCGAAAAGTTATAGGAATTGACATTGACATTCGAAAACATAATAGATCTGCTATTGAAAATCATCCAATGGTTTCAAGGATCGAACTATTAGAAGGCTCAAGTATTGATCCAAAAATAATAGAAAAAGTAAAAAGTATATCAAAAAATTATAAGAAAATTTTAGTATGTTTAGACTCAAATCATACACACAATCATGTTTTATTGGAACTAAATGCCTATGCACCGCTTACTAGTATTAATAGTTACTGCGTAGTATTTGATACAATTATTGAAGATATGCCAAAGGGTACATTTGAAGACAAAGCCTGGGATGTCGGGGATAATCCAAAAACCGCTGTAAGAGAGTATTTAAAGAACCATCCTGAATTTGAAATTGATAAAAATATTGATAATAAATTAATGATTAGCGTTGCTCCCGAAGGTTATTTGAAAAAAGTTTCATAATAGATAAAAAATGCAAGAACAATTTCTAGAGAAACTTACTATTGTTATTTATACTTATAATAGACATAGGTATTTAAAAAGAACGCTCAAATATTGGTCAAGCTATAATATAAAAATTTTAGTTCTTGATGGAAGTTCTATTAAATTAGAGGATGAACTTATCCAATTACCAAATATAAAATATGTTTATGATCCCAGGGGACTTTATCAGCGATTAAAAAGTTCTTGTGAATACATTGATACTGAATTTATGATCCTAGGGTGTGATGATGAATTTTACTTACCATCTGCCTTATCCTCATGTGTAAATTTTTTGATACATAATCAATCTTACTCTACATGTGGAGGTGTAAAACTTGGTTTTAAAAAAGATAATAATCAAATTGTTGGAAGGGATGCTTATACAGAATTAAAAAAATTTTCATTAAATGAAAATTGTGCCTTAGAAAGAGTAAAAAAACATATGGAGAATTATACAGTTGCACATGTATATTCAGTTATAAGAACTTGCAAATGGGATGTCATTTGCAAACATGTTTTTAAAAAAGAATTTGCTTTATATGCAGCTTTTGAGCTTCAAATAGAATTCTTATTATCTTTTTCAGGAAAAACTAAAATTATCCCTGAATTAATGCATATGAGAAATTTAATGGTTAAACCAATAAGAGGAACTAGCCCTTCATTGGATAATGTTCATTCTGGAAGACTTAAATGGTGGTTTGACCAAAACCTACAACATGAACGTGAAGATTTTTTTAAAATAATGAGTGACGCTTGCAAAGAAATTAAAGAAAATTCTAAGTATTTATTGGATGAAAAATATATTTCAATATTATTAGAAATATTTTTTAAAAAAATTTACTTAAATAAAACCAACATGATCACTAGATATTTATCAAGAGTATCGAAATTAATTCCCAGAAAAATTATTCGTATTTTAAAAATTTTTGACTTTAGAAAAATTAAAAATTTTTTTAAAAAAATTGAATTTAAAAAAAAAGAACTAAACTTATCAAAAAAAATAAATATTTTAGAGTCAGAAAATATTATGATAAATCATTTAGAGTTGAATAGAATAATCTTAATTTTAGATCATGAGTGTGATTAAATACATTTTCAAACTTTTAAATAATTATAAAAAAATTTTTCAATGTATTAATTATTAGGAATATAAGTTAAAACTTAGGAGTATTTTGAATATAATGAAAAATATTATTGCAATTATTCCTGCTAGATCTGGATCAAAAGGAGTCAAACATAAAAATTTGAAGTATCTGGGTAATAAACCATTAATAGGATGGGCAATACATCACTGTATAAAATCTAATTTATTTTCTAGAATTTATTTATCAACAGACTCAAAAAAATATGCAAAAATTGCAAAAACTTTTGGAAAAGTTGAAATAATCTTAAGGCCAAAAAAAATAAGCTCTAGTAGATCAACCGATTATGAAATGATTATCCACGCAATGAAAAATATAAACATACCTTATGACTTTATTGCACATATAAGACCCACTTCCCCGCTAAGAAAAATTAGTCAAATGAGAAAAGCAATAAAGGAATTTATAAAATCAAACTATTCGTCTTTAAGATCTGTTCACGAAATGTCAGAAACAGCATATAAAACATTTGAGATCAAAAATGGTATGCTTGAACCGCTCAAAAACCTAAATTCATCATTAGACGATTTAAATATGCCAAGACAAAGTTTTAATAAGACATATTTACCAAATGGGATCATTGATATTTATAGAAAAAAATTTATTTTAAAAAATAAACTGCTATTAGGAAAAAAATCTAAAGCATTTATTACTCCTTTTAGTCAAGAAATAGACACAAAGGATGATTTAAAATACCTAAAAAAAATATGGAAAAAATAATTAGAACAAAGAACAGGTTGATACTTACAAAAATACCTGCACCTGGAACTAATAAAATATTTAAAAATATTCAAAAATATGAGTCCAGATCAATGCATGGTCAGATTCCTATTGCATGGTCAAAAGCTGAAAATTTTAATATTTTTGATATTGCAGGTAATAAGTTTATTGATTTCACTTCTACAATTTTTGTATCAAACACAGGTCATTCAAATCCAAGAATTAAAAAATATATTCAAATGTCACTTAAAAATAATTTTCTTCATAGTTATGCATACATACATAAGTTAAGGGAAAAATATTTAAAAAAATTAGTTAAATTTTCTGGAAACGGTTTAGAAAAAGCATTTCTAATGTCAGCTGGAACAGAAGCAACTGAGGCAGCTTTTAAATTAATGAGAATGTATGGTAAAAACCAAAAAAAAAGAAAACTTGGAATAATTTGTTTTGAGGGTAACTGGCATGGCAGAACTATGGCTTCTCAAATGATGAGTGGCAATAAAAAACAAAGTGAATGGATAGGTTATCATGACAAAAATATACATCATATTCCATTTCCTTTTCCATGGAAAACAAATGAAAAAAAAGCAGAAAAATTTTTAGAAAATTCTTTGAAAAAATTAAAGAAAAAAATAAATCTTAAAAAAGATGTCTGTGGGGTAATGTTCGAAACATTCCAAGGGTGGGGTGCTATTTTTTATCCATTAAAATACGTTCAGCTTTTTGCAAAAATTTGTAAAAAAAATAATATTTTAATAGCTTTTGATGAAATGCAAGCAGGATTTAGCAGAACAGGAAAGAACTTTGGTTTTGAACATTATAATATAAAGCCAGACATAGTTTGTTGTGGAAAAGGAATGGGTGGTGGAATTGCTGTGTCAGGTGTAATTGGAAAAAAAAAAATAATGGATTTACCTGATGTGGGTAACATGAGCAGCACAAATTCTGCAAACCCAATTGCTTGTAGCGCAGGTCTTGCAGTTATAGAAGAAATACAAAAAAAAAAATTAACTCTTAAATCAAAAAAATTAGGTGCCTATCTGCATAAAGGTTTAAATAATATAAAAAGAAAATTTCCAAGTTTATTTGATGTTTATGGGAAGGGTTTAATCGCTTCTATGATATTTGATAAAAGGGTTCCAAATATTAATTACAAATTAAAATTAATTGTTGAGGATGCTATGAAAAATGGACTTTTATTATGTTATACAGGAAGAGAATCTATAAAAATCGGACCACCGTTAACTATAACTAAAGAAGCCCTAAAAGAAGGTCTGAAAATTATTGAAGAAAGTGTAGAGAGAATATTTAAAAATGAGCAAAATTAGACATACAGGTATAGTGACTAATAATCTTAAGAAGTCACTATTATTTTGGAATAAGTATTTAAAATTTAAAATTTTTAAACAAGCAGACGAAAGCGGTCAACTTATTGATAAAATAATGTTATATAAAGATGTAAAAGTTAAAACAATTAAATTAAAAGATTCTAGTGGATTAATAATCGAATTACTCTCATTCAAAAACTCACCAAGAACTAAGCAAAATAAAATTAAACCCTATTCAATTGGAATTACTCATATATCTTTAACAGTAAAAAATATTAACAATCTTTATAAATTCTTGATTAAAAGAAAAATAAGATTCAACTCAGAGCCAAGAGTTTCTGCAGATGGCAAAGTTATAATGACATATTGTAAAACTCCAGAAGGAGCATTTTTAGAACTTGTTGAAGAAATATAAATGTATTTTAACAAAAAAAAAATAGGGATAATGCAAGGAAGATTATCTCCTTTATATAACAATAAAATTCAATCTTTTCCGAAATATCATTGGCGAAATGAATTTAAAAAAATTCGTGAATTAAAAATAAATATGATGGAATGGACATTAGATCATAAAGAAATAATTAAAAATCCAATTAATACTATAGAGGGAAAAAAGGAAATAGTTGATTTAAAAAATAAATATAAAATAGATATTAATTCATTAACTGGCGATTGTTTTATGCAAAAACCATTTTGGAAACAAAAAGGAAAAAAAAAAGATAAACTAATAAATATTTTTAAACAGGTTTTACAAAATAGTTCAAAGATTGGAGTAAAAAAAATAATCCTGCCGCTTGTAGATAATGGTTCAGTTAAAAACAATCAACAGCTTAAAATTTTAATATCTACACTTAAAAAATTTATTCCTATTTTAAAAAAGAATAAACAAGAAATACTTTTCGAATTAAATTTCAAACCAACAAAAGCCTTAAGCTTTATAAAAAAATTTGATAAAAATTATTTTGGAATAAATTATGATATAGGAAATAGCTCTTCACTTGGCTTCCAATCAAAGGATGAAATCAAAACTTATGGTAATTTCATTAAAAATGTTCACATAAAAGATAGGCATTTTAAAGGAACTACCGTAAGATTGGGAAAAGGTGATGCAGATTTTCATGAAGTTTTTATTAACTTAAAAAAAATTAAATATAATGGAAACTTTATTTTACAAACAGCAAGAGCAAAAAAAGGTCAACATAAAAAAGAAATTTCAATTAATCTCAATTATTTAAAAAAATGGTTTTACTAAATGAAAATTAATCTTAAAGGAAAAAATGCTTTAATAACTGGCTCATCAGAAGGAATAGGTTTTGATATTGCAAAAACTTTACAGGACAATGGATGTAAAATAGTTATTAATGGTAAAAATCAATCAAAATTAAATATAGCTAAAAAAAGATTGCACAACTGTGTTGCTATAAGAGGAGATGTTTCAAAATACAATGAAGCAAATTTGGTCATAAAAAAGTTTAATAAATATTTTGAAAAATTAGATATTCTTGTTTGTAATGTTGGAAGCGGAAAAGCAAAAAAAAAAATACCTGATATAAAGGAATGGCATCAATCATTTGACATTAACTTTTGGAGTACAGTAAATATTATTAATAGTTCAAAAAAAATTCTAATTAAATCAAATAGTTCGATAATTTGTATTTCGTCAATATGTGGCTTGGAGAATATTAAAGGCGCTCCTATTCCTTATTCTGTAGCTAAGTCAGCACTTAATTCGTTTGTGGTAAATCAATCAAAATTTTTTGGAAATTTTAAAGTGAGAATTAATGCTATTGCACCTGGCAATATTATGTTTAATGGTTCAACTTGGTCAAAAAAAATGAAAAAATCTCCATCTAATACAAAAAAATATATAAATAAAAATGTTGCTTTGAAAATTCTTGGCAAAACAAGTGATATTTCAAACATGACTCTTTATTTAGCTTCGGATGAAGCAAAATATATTACTGGGTCCATTTTTAAAATTGATGGAGGTCAACTTAAAAGTTGGTAAAAATGTTAGATAAAAAATTTTCATTGAACAAAAAATTTTGTCTTATTACTGGAGCAGCAGGGTTATTAGGCCATGAACATGCGGAAGCAATACTTGAAATAAACGGCAATTTAATTTTAACAGATATTGATTCAAAAAAATTAAAAAAAATGGCAAAAAATATTAAGAATAAATTTAAAAAAGCCAATATCCTATTTTTTAAAATGGATGTCACTAAAACTAAAGATATTAAAAAAGTTTTTAATAAATTAAAAAAAAATAAAATATATGTTGAAATATTAATTAATAATGCAGCAATTGACTCAAAAGTAAAAGGAAAAGTAGTTAGAAATTCAAATTCGTTTGAAAAATTTTCATTAAATGAATGGGAGAAGCAAATATCAGTTGGATTAACAGGTTCAATGTTATGTTCACAAATATTTGGCTCTGCTATGTCCAAAAGAAAAAAAGGTGTAATATTAAATATAGCCTCAGATCTTTCAGTTATAGCTCCTGATCAAAGGTTATATTCATCTTCAAAAAAAAATAAAAATTATAAACCAGTAACTTACTCAGTTATTAAACATGGATTAATTGGACTTACAAAGTATCTGTCAACCTATTGGCCAGAGACAAATATAAGGTGTAATTCTCTTTCACCAGGTGGAATTGAACTTAATCAATCAATAAAATTTAAAAAAAAAATAGCAAAACTTATTCCATTAAATCGAATGGCACATAAATCTGAATATAAGTCTGCTATAAAATTTTTATGTTCAGATGCCTCAAGTTATATGACTGGCCATAATTTAGTAATTGATGGTGGAAGAAGTATTTGGTAAAAAAAATTTATGAATAATTGTAAGATAATTGCTGAAATAGGTATTAATCACAATGGAGATTTAACTATCGCAAAAAAGCTTGTTGAGTCTGCAAAGAAATGTGGATTTGATGCGGTAAAGTTTCAAAAAAGAGATATCGAGACAGTTTATACCAAAGCAGAGCTAGACAAACCCAGGGAAAGTCCATGGGGTAGCACTACTAGGGAACAAAAAGAAGGGTTAGAATTTGGCAAAAAAGAATATGATGAAATAAATAATTACTGTGAAAGTCTTAAAATTCAATGGTTCGCATCAGCATGGGATACGAAAAGTTTAGAATTTTTAGATAATTATAATCTTGAATATCAAAAAGTTGCATCGGCAATGATTACCAATATAGAATTTTTAGAGTCTCTTTCAAAAAGAAAAAAATATACTTTCATATCTACTGGGATGTCTGACTTCAAAGTAATTGATAAGGCAGTGGAGATTTTTAATAAAAATGATTGTAAATATGAATTAATGCATTCAGTGTCAGCTTATCCGTGTCCTGAAGACCAACTTAATTTAAATCTTATTACAGTAATGAGAGAAAGATATGGTTGCAATGTAGGCTACAGTGGCCATGAAAGCTCTGTTTCCCCAAGTATTATTGCCGTTAGTTTGGGAGCAACAAGTCTTGAAAGACATATAACTCTAGATAGATCCATGTATGGCAGTGATCAAGCAGCATCTCTTGAAGAAAAAGGATTTAATGAACTTATTTCTATTGTAAGAAAAATCCCAATAGTCATTGGCTCATCAAAAGAAAAAAAAATATTAGAATGTGAAAAGCCAGTAGCTAAAAAACTTAGATATTGGGAATAATTTTTATCTTTTTAGAATTTTGTGTGAGAGATTTATAACTTTATTAGCAAAATTAATATTATTAAAAATTTTTTTATTTTTTTTGTAACAAAAGTTTTTAAAATTAATCATTTGATTTAAAAAACCAGGTTTAAAATTATTAGATTCAAATTCATTAAACTTTTTAATTAAGAGTTGTGTAACATAAAGTTTTTTCTTATTACCTGAAAAATAATTTCTTTTAATTGAGTTGTAAATATTCAATATTTCTAATGGTTTAAATACGTAATTAATTTTTTTAGAAATTATATTTATTGAATAGCTATCAGTAGACGTATTCAGTATATTAAAAAATATGAGATTTTTTTTTTTATCTCGTAAAATAATATTTATATTATTACCATTTTTAATTTTTCTTAAAATTTTAAGATCTCCAAACAAATATAATAAAATAGACAGAAGATGAGAAATATTCATTTTCACTTCATCAAAAATAGTATATGAAATCACAACATTGCAATAAAATTTATTTATATAAGTTTTATTAATTTTTTTTAGAGAATTAAAAAATAATCTATTATATCCCACAAAAATATTCTTATTAAAAGTAATAATTTTATTCTTATAAGTTATTGGTTTTTCAACAAAAATTTTATTTTTAAATTTTGAACAATATTTTAATATATTCTCAGTATCTTCAATTCTTGAAGCAATAAAAAAAACTATATTTTTTTTATTTGCAGAATAATCTACTGCAGATTTCCAATTATTGAATTTTTTTTCAAATTTATATTTTTTGTTAATAAAAAATTCATTTTTAGAATTTAATCTGGTAGAATTAAGACTAAATAATTTAAATTTTAACTCAAGAGCAACTTTTATGTGCTCTTCAACAATTTTAGATGATCCAATGAAAAGAATTTTAAACATTAGTTATACAATATATATAAACTCTAATGATTAAAAGGATTTTAATAATAGGGTTTGGGATGATGGGAAAATCTCATTTATATTCATTTATAAATAGTAAACATAAATATCAAATTTCAATCTATGATAAAAAAAATTATTCAAAAATTGAAATATCAAATTATTTTAACAAAGTTAATTTTTTAAAAAAATTTCCAAAGAAAAAAAAATATGATTGTGTAATAATAGCAACATCCTCTGATATAAGATTTTTGTTATTAAAAAAAATACTTAAATTTAATAAAGTCAATAAAGTAATTTTAGAAAAATTTATTTTTCCCAAAATTGTTCAATATAAAAAATTTGCAAAGTTTTCTGAAAATTATAAAGATTTAATTCTTAAGGTTAATACATGGGGTGATTATTTATATAGAAATTTAAAACTTCCAAAAAATATTAAAAATAATAATGTAAAAATTTTTGTTCCAGAGGGTACGTTGTTATCGAATACTATTCATTATTTAGACTTTTGTTTTAGAGAAATACAAAAAATTGAAATAAATTTAAATTTGAAAAGAATAATTAATTCAAAAAGAAATAGTTATCACGAAGCATTAGGCAAAATTTCAATTAACACAAGTCAAAAACAGATTTCAATTCAAACATCAAAAAACAAAAATGATAAAATGGTTTTCTTAAAAGGATATAAATTAATATTAAGATTTAGTCAGTTTACCGTTTTTAAAAAAAAAAAAATTATTCAAAGAATAAATTTTCCTTATGCTTTTAAAAAAACAGAAAAAGATTACTTATCGTTAGGGAAAAAAAATGGTTCAAACTATGATAAAATTTCATTTTTAAGTTTTGAGTTTTTAAAAAAATTAAAAGAGTTTAATAAAAAAAAAGAATTAAAAATTACATAATTAAATTACATGAAAATAAAGATTAATATTTAAAATGAAGAAAAAAAAACTATTATTTTGTTTGCATAATTTTTTTATGATTAAAAATTATTTACATGATCTTAATAAATTAAAAGATAAATTTGATATTACTATTTTAACAAGTAATAATACTCTTTCAACTAAATATAAAATAAACAAAATAACATTAAAAAAAATTAATAATATTAAGATTTTTATTATCCCATATTATGGAACAGATGATAAAAGATCTTTATTTAGAATAATTTATAATCATATTTATCTTTTAAAAATCAAAAAGAAGATATTATTTAAAGATTTTGAGATTTGTATTTCTGATAATAATTTTTTTATATGGCAAAGAATTATTCTTGAAAACTATCTTTCAAAAGAATGTAAAAAATTAGGAATAACGACAGGATCTATTGCATTAAATTTAAAAGTTTTTAAAAAAATTCTTCAAGGTCAAAAATTGGAAAGGTTTTTAACAAAGATTCATAAGCTTAGAATTTATAGCGAAAATAGAAGAAAAAAAGAAAAAAATTTAATTAAAAAATTTTCTAATGTTAAAGAAAGATTTTTAGATATTATAGTTGATAGAGTAATTTTAAGCTTGTTGTTTCAAAAAAAAGTTTTTAATTATAAAACATACGATTTGAATCTTATGGAAACAGATAAATTTGAAAAAAAAATTGTATTCTATTATTCAAATTATTTATTTTGGAAACAAATATATAATAAAAATGATGTGATATTATGTAAGCATGAAAATAATTGCATTTGTAACAATTCCAATAAAAATAAAATACTTTTTTTATCGTCGTTCATGGACGAAAACTTTGATGAGTTATCTAATCAAATAGATAGAGTTATTAATTTTTTTTATACTATAAATAAAAATGATATAAATAAAAAAGAGCTTCATATCAAGCATCACCCAATGGATAAAAATATCATAAAAATTAATAAAGTTTTTAAAGATAAAATAAAAAATAAATTTAAAATTAAATTTATTAAATCTGATGTTATTTTAGAAAATATTTCTTGTAATTATAAAATTGCATTTGGCATGTTAAGCACAGCCCTAAGTGACATTAAAAAAAGTTGCAAAAATATTCAAGTATATTGTTTAAAATCTTTAGATATGAAAATGTATGGAAACGATTATTTTTTAAAGTTATTAAATGAAGAAATTATATTTTATGATGATCTAAATAATAGGAATGACATTAATGTAGAAAAATTTACAAAAAAAATCAAAAAAATTTCAAGAGTTAATTTCTCAAATTATATTATCAATTATATTTAGATAAATAATGACCATGTAAATTGATTTAATTATTTTTATGAAAAAAAATGAAGCTAAAATAATCTGGTTCACAGGTCTTTCTGGAGTAGGCAAAACTACACTCTCAAATAAACTTTACGATATTTTAAAAAAAAAAAATAAAATTTTGAAATTAGATGGCGATAAGTTCAGGAAAAGAAAAAAAAATTATAAAAATTTTTCTCGAAAAAATATTTTAGAAAATAATTTTGATATAATAAGATATATAGGTAAACGTAAAAATAATTTCGACTATATATTAGTATCAGTTATATCACCGTTAATAAAAACCCGATTACATGCAAAAAAAAAATTTAAAGATGATTATTTTGAAATTTACTTACATTGTAGAATAAAAACATTAATCCATAGAGATACAAAAAAATTATATAAAAAAGCTATTGAAAAAAAAATTGATAACTTGATAGGTTTTAATTCAAGTGTTAAATACGAAAAATCGAATTATCCTAACATTAGAATTAATACCGATGTTCTTAGTATAAATAAAAGTATTGATAAAATTTTAAAAAAGATAACTGTCTAGATTTTATCAGTTATTTTATCAATAAAATTGTACATGCAAATAAACCTAAAATTTCTATTAAAACCTTAAATCTTTTTTCATAAATATACTTAACTAGGTAATTTCCTATTAATATACTTAAAGGTACAAATACTAAAATTTGAAAATAACTTTTAATCTCAATATTTAGATCAAAAAATATTAAAAATATTATAAATTGAAATAGTGCTAAAAATTGATAAAGTTTTTTATGTTTATGGAACAAGTGAGCTGGTTGACGCTTTTACTAGAAGCAAGAAAATAGATTATATTTGTCCATTTCATGAATAGACAGCAGGTTTTATGGCTGAGTGGTATAGCAAGATAA
>CESW01017304.1_pt1 | contig 17251 bp, 17 predicted proteins | sample 531171 | NCBI WGS metagenome assembly CESW01 (sample SAMEA2621859, study PRJEB7988) | marine metagenome | biome: marine biome (ENVO:00000447); feature: surface water layer (ENVO:00002042); material: "saline water (ENVO:00002010), including plankton (ENVO:xxxxxxxx)" | depth 5 m
GTGGAACTAGGAGGCAAAGTTCCTGTAAATGTCTCAGGAGGACTTCTTTCAAAAGGACATCCTCTTGGAGCCACAGGAATAGCAAATATCTATGAAATTTGCACTCACCTTAGAGGTGAGGCAGGAAAGAGACAAGTTGATGGCGCTAGAATAGGACTAACTCATGTTATAGGCCTTGGTACTGCTTGCGGTATTCATATATTGGAAAAAATATCTTAAAAATTGATTGTCGGTATAGTTGGAGACACCCATAACAATCTAATAAATATTTCTTCGATATGTGATCTTTTTAACAAGGCTAGGGTAGAGTTAGTTATTCATACAGGGGATATCACCCTTCCCAAATCATTGTCTGCCTTTAAAAAACTTAACATGCCTTTAGTAGGAGTATTTGGCAATAACGACCAAGGAGATAAGGAAGATTTAAAAAAAGTTGCTGAAAGTTTTGATTGTGAACTATTTGATGAGCCTCATAAAATAAGATTAGAAAACAAAAATATTTTAATTCTTCATGATCCTAAAATAATCTCAGATGACTTAATGCGCGATTCTAATGTTATCTTTCACGGACACACTCATAGATATAGATGTGAAAAAATAAACGATACATTAATTTTCAATCCTGGTGAATGCGCGGGTTTTTTAAAAGGAAAAAATAACATAGGCATTATTAATTTAAATACCATGAAGGTAGATACTATTTCTTTTTAAAAAAGTATTGTTTTACAAGATAAAACATCAATACTGCTGAAATCGTTAAAACAATAAATGCAGCTAATGGTCTAAAAAGTCTTGCAAATCCATTCGAGTCTATAATTGTCGTTTCTAAAAAAGCGATCGAAACTATAGGCGCAAAACTGTTACTTCCAGGTTCAATGAACCAAAATCCGGACAAAATAGCAAAAGAGTTAGAGAACCAAAGAATTTTTAATAATTTATTTTTTACTAATTTTGAAATAGCAAAAGATATTAGAAAAGATAAAAATATATAAAGTAGAAAAAAAAATATCATTTATTAAAATGTTTTATTAAGTCAGTTTTTAAAACCCTATCTTTGATTATCTTGTCAAGTTGAATGAAGTCATTTTCATTGTTAAGAAATTTTAAAATGTTCTTAAAATACTTATCTTTAAAAATAAAAGAGGATGGAATATTCTTTTCTTTTGCTTTATTTTCTCGCCACATAAATAATTTTTTTTGTTTATCTGTCGAATTTTTAAATTTAGATAGTCTCGAAATATATAATTCTCGATTTCCAAAAGCAGCCTCTTGAGATGACTTTTTTAGGACCTCATTTATTTTATTATTTTTAACTAATATTTTTTTTTGTTTTTCAAAAATTTCTATCAGATGCTCAACATCTTCAGATGCATAAATTAATTGCTTGTCTGAAAAAGGACGATTCAACCAGTTTGAATTTGTTTCTGATTTTTTTAAATTTATTGGGAAGTATTTTTTCACAATAGACCCATAATTTTTGTTATCTCCTCCTTCTATAAACCTTTCTGCAACTTGTATATCAAAGACTTTCTTTACTTTTATATTAAAATTTGAAGATAAAACTGTTGCATCACTTCTTACAGAATGAAAAATCAATAAATCGACATTTTCAAGAATCTCTTTTAAAAAATCTAAATTATTAGCTTTTATGCAGTCTATTAAGTAAATATTCTTTGGTGAAGAAATCTGAATTAAAGACAAAATCGGCAAGTAGGTATTTCTCCACATAAATTCTGTGTCTACTCCTAAAACGCTTTGATTATTTAATTTTTTTTTAATGAATTCTTTATCCTTCTCGCAGTCAAGGAGAAAAACTCTTTTTTTTCTTTTTAAATTAAAAAAAAATTTTTTAATAAAATACATACAGATATTAAATTCTAATTAATAAGTTTCTTGAAGAACGAATCTACAATATTAAATAATTCTGTAATATCAATTTTGTTTTCTTGGAAATGTAAATTTTCTAAAGTTGTGAAAACTTTGCCATTTGATGCATGCTCTCCATTTTTAATTGCAACAAATGTAATTTCATTTTCTAATGTGACGTCCTCTTTTATATTAGAAAAAGTCTTTCCTACAATATCTTTTGGGTAAGTAAGTGTAACGAAAAGAGAATTATTCTGTTTGTCTATATCTCCAAATAATTTTTCTCCATTTTCATCTTGAATTTTCGAAAGAGTTTCATAACATTTGTTAACATCTTTTTCATTTCTAAATTCTATTAAAAAATCTCTTGTCATTCTGGGAAATACATTCAAAAAACTTAAGTCTAAACTTTTTAGAAAATCAGCATGGTTTTTCAGCCTCCAATAAAAAACTGGATTAACAAATTCTTTTTGGCTTAACCCAGTAGCGAAGATTACTTCGGTATTGTCAATATCAAGATAATCGCCAATAATTTTTTCGTAAACAAGAAGCATTTCAAAAAAAGGATCATATTTCTTATTTAAGTACCAGCTCGGATTAGATTTGTTGGAAAATTCGCTATTAAAAAAATAACGATGTTGTATGTGTGCTCCAGAATTAAAAAAAATAGTAGAAAAGTTAGGTTTTTTTTCTTCAAAGAGCTTTAAATGAATTTTATGAATGAAGTAATCAAGAAATAATGCTTTTCTCCAGGGTTTTCTGAAACTTGATAAGGCCATTTTAGCAAAAGTTAAATAGTCTTTAACTTTTATAAATTTTAAAAAAACAAAAATAATTAAAAAAATATTTTTAATAGAAATTTTTGAAATGGAGTTATCATTTACCGTCTGAACAAGAATTGATTTAATAAAATTACTATAAATGCTTCCATCAGTTTCGGTTTGCGTCCACGGATCTGGTACAAAATAAGATGGGGTTTGCAAAGAATTTTTTACATTCATGCAACAAATTGAGCCAACGTTAAATCCATAACTCTCAACTTTTTCAAAAATTTGCTCTTGGTTAGATTTTGAAACATCGCCCAAACGAAAAATTTTATGGTCTTTATATTTTTTTCCTGTGTGTGCACTAACCCACTGAATCCAAGGCTCTAACTCATGGTATTCAGATTCAGAGTAAGTGTTCAAATTTGTCAGATTTTTAAGATTAATGAAATTTGGAAGATTTTTTGGATATTTCCTCGTATATTTTTCTACCAAATCAAAATTTATTTCATTTAGCTCTATAAGCAATAATTTATTCATTTATCTGAAATTTGATTTTTATCATACACTTAATAGGAAGAAATTTTATTTTTTTAAATTCTTTAAAATCTGCTTTACGGCTAACGTTACAGAAAGATTTTCTCTGACGTAGTTTTTTAAGTTTTCAGACTTAATTTTTTTTGATTCAATATCATGCACTAAAAGTTTTATTACTTCGCAAGCTTCATTTGGATCTTTGCTCTCATAAACCCTTCCAAATTCACTATCCGTGACTAAATTTGACGCATCACCTTTTCCACAGAGTCCTAAAACGGGCAATCCTGAACTTAAATATTGTAAAAATTTACCTGGAATATTATGAGTTGTGTGTCTATCGTCCAAGGAAAATATTCCTATATAAGAAATTCTACAGATAGACTCAACGAAACGTTGATCTATAGAGTCTAAAATAATTAAATTGCTCAAACCGAGTTTTTGTTTTTCTATCTCAAGGGTTTTTTTATCTTTTTCTTTAGTTCCAACGACAAGGAAAACAAAACCCTCTTCAGGCCTCATTTCTTTTACAAGTTTTATGAAAAAATCTTGATCTTGTGCCATTCCCATATTACCGAGGTATAAAAGAATTTTTTTATTATTTGGTATTTTCTTTAAAATATTCAATGGGAGTAAATCTTCTTCAACATCTGTCTTGTACCAAGTTTTAAGGACTTCAATTTTTTTCGAATGGTTTTCATTCTTTTCGAAATACGAAAGATTGCTCTCACTATTTACGCCGATTTTATCGGCTACTTTGTATTGCAAATTTTCAAAAAAATTTAGAATCATATTTGAAAAACTACCTTTTTGTATAATATTCAAATCTACTGACCATTGAGGGAAAATATCTCTTAAAATTAAGTATCTATATGACTTTCTAAAGACACTCAGCATGGCAATTAGAGGCCCCCAAAAAATAGTTGGGGAATACCAAATTAAAACATCATATTTTCTAATTTTTTTCATTTTTAACATCAGAAAAAATATACGAAAACTAATTAAGAGTTCAAAGAAAAATCTTTTTAAAAATGAAATATTTCCTCTTCTAGCATTATAATTTAACGTATAAATGTTTACATTTTTGTTTTCAAATAATGAGTGATTAGATTTTTTGTATAGAGTGTAAACATCAACTAATTCAGAATGTTCTTTCAATTCGTCAACAAGCTCAGACATGTGTTTTCCAGCCGAATTTTTTTCACTTTCAAAAAATTCTGTGAAAACTCCTATCTTCATAAAGGTTAAAATCAAAAATAATTAGGTGAAATTCCTTACTTTTTTTCCTTTTTTATCAGTAAATTTTTTGGATCTCCATAATGCACTGTGAGGTTTATCTACTAAAATTTGGCTTTTTGGCCTAGGGGCATGAGTGTAATAGTAAAGAATTATAGATTTTCTACTCTCTTTTTTTGGAAAATTTATTGGATTTGGCAATCCATGATAACTTTTGTCATGAGTGTCAAAAATAACACATCTATTGAATATTGGAGCGATTGAAGCATGTAATATTTTTCCTTGGTTTTTATAAATTCCTAATTCCCCCCCCCAATCTGGCTTCCAATTTTTATTTAAATACAAAAGTAGATTTACCCTTCTATTTAAGCCTGTAGCATCGTGATAATTACCATCAACATGTACATCTAAAAGCCCGCCTTTAGGAGTAATATTCAGACCTCCTCCGGTAAAGTATGGATCAGGTATCAACTTTGGAATCTTCAAGCGGCTTCCTATTGCATTGAGGACTGGTGAAGAATTAAATATTCTAATTATGTCAATTATTTTGTCGGGTACGTCAAATTCCGATGACCAATTTGTCCTAGATTTTACTTCAATGCCTTCATCATAATTATGTTCCCAAGCAGGATCATTTAACCCTGGAAAAGCCTTAAATATTGACTCTATAAATCGATTTTCTATAAGGTTATCTATTATGATATGCTGGTATGGAGACGAAAAATATTCTACTCCAGATACAGCATTTTCAATTTTTGCAGATATATCTAGTGAATGTTTTTTTAAATCCTTTTGTTTCACAATAAAATATTATTGGTTCTCTCTCCAGACATCTTGTCGGACTAAATCAATATTTCCAAGGATAATCCTTGAAATTTTTTCAGAGACATTGTCTACATCATAATCATCTACAATTTTAAGACTCCTATTTTCTCCTTTTGATTGAGAATCTGTGATTCGAATTGCATTAAAAATATTACTTAGTTCCATACCAACCGAGATAACAGACGCCTCTTCAGATCCTTCTGGCCTTTCATGAAATATTCTTAAATTTATTGCAGGAAAGTTTAGAATTGAACTTTCTTCTGAGATCGTACCGCTATCAGAAAGAACGCACCTAGAATTAATTTGCAGGTTACAATAATCTGTAAAACTAAATGGGTCGGATAAGAGAATATTTTTGTCAAAATTTAAGTTTGATGATTCAATTTTTTTCCTAGCTCTAGGATGCGTTGAGACAATAACAGGAATCGAAAATCTTTCTGACAATCCATTTAAAATCTCTGGAATCCTTTCAAATCTTTCTTCATAGTCTAAATTTTCTTCTCTATGTATACTTACTAAAAAGTACTTATTTTTTTTAAGATTTAAAGTTTTTAAGATTTTTGAATTTTTTATTTTTTTTGTATAAAAATCTAAAACTTCTTTCATTGGACTTCCGGTATTAATTACTCTGTTTTTAGAAAAACCTTCGTCTATTAAGTATTGGCGAGCAATTTTAGAGTAAGTTAGATTAACATCAGAGATTACATCAACAATTCTTCTATTTATTTCTTCTGGTACTCTAAAGTCAAAACATCTGTTTCCAGCTTCCATATGAAAAATAGGGATTTTTCTTCTTTTGGCTGGTATCGCTACTAAAGAACTATTTGTATCTCCTAAAATCAATACAGCATCGGGTTTTATTGCTTCAAAAGAAAGGTCAATTTTTTCTAGAATTAAAGATATGGTTTTAATTGGAGAATCACATGCTGCCTCGAGAAAAATATCAGGCTCTCTAAGTCCAAGATCGTCAAAAAAAACTTTGTTAAGACTATAATCATAATTTTGTCCTGTATGAACAAAGGTATGATCAAAATTTTCGTCAAGCTTAGGTATTATTCTAGATAATCTTATGATTTCAGGCCTTGTGCCTAGAATTGTCATTACTTTAAGCATCTAGCTTTTCTTGAATATATGGAAGTTTTGATAGCAACTTAACAACTTCATTTACATTAAGCCTAGTCGTGTTATGAGAGTTATAGTCTTTTAATGAAACAGAATTTAAAGTGCCCTTTTCAAAAAATTTATCATAATTTAGATCTCTCTCATCCATTGGAACTTTAAAATATTTATCTTGTTCTTCAGCTTTTAATCTTTCCTCAGAGCCGAGAAGTGTTTCATATATCTTCTCTCCATGCCTTATTCCAATTATTTTTATTTCAACTTCCTTTTCAAATATTTTCATTAGAGCTAAAGCTAAGTCATTAATGGTAGAAGACGGAGATTTTTGAACAAATATATCTCCATAGTCCATATTCGAGAAAGCATGCATCACTAAATCTACAGATTCTTCTAGGGACATTAAAAATCTAGTCATATTGGGATCAGTTATAGTAATAGGCTTGCCAGAAAGTATCTGATCGGAAAATAAAGGAATTACTGACCCTCTTGATGCCATTACGTTTCCATAACGAGTTGCGCAAATTTTTGTCTTTGAGCCTTTAGCTACTCTAGCCTTTGAAACCATCAATTTCTCCATCATAGCCTTTGATAACCCCATTGCATTAATTGGATAAACTGCCTTATCTGTACTCAAAAGAATTATCTTTTTTACTTCATTTTTAAAAGCAGAATCTATAACGTTTTCCGCTCCCAAAATATTAGTTTTTACTGCTTCTAAAGGAAAAAATTCACAAGATGGTACTTGTTTCAAAGCCGCAGCGTGAAAAACAAAATCCACCCCTTCCATTGCTCTTTCTAAAGATGATCTATCTCTTACATCTCCTAAAAAAAACTTAACATTTTCTTTATTTATATGCTTTCTCATGTCATCTTGTTTCTTTTCGTCTCTGCTAAAGATTCTTATCTCGTCAATGTCTTCTTGCAAAAATTTTTTGACCACTGCATTCCCAAAAGAACCAGTTCCTCCAGTAACTAATAATTTTTTATTCTTGAACATTTGTCATTTACTTTGACGATAATCTAGAGAGCATTTCGTCCCAATTTGGTGGTTTCAAATTTAATGCTTTGTAAATTTTTTTAGAATCCAAAGACCTATCTATTTTTAAATCTCCGTCTGGTATTATTTCAATCTCTTTCGAATAATACTTAGAAAATAGCTTAAGTAAATCAAACTTAGAAATTTTTTCTCCACCTAAATGAAAAAGCCCACTTAAATTAGATTTTTCTATAATAATTTTTTCTAAAACATCACTTAAAAATATAGTTGTCACTCCAGAAAAATAAGCATTTTTAAAACCCTTACATTTGTTTTTTTGAGATAAAAACCACTCAAGCAAGCCAAAAGAGGTCTTTAATTCATGCCCTATAATAGAGGTGCGTATGGTTAAATGAGGTTCGGATGTGATTTCCCCTAAATATTTAGAGACTCCATAAATTTCATTAGAATCAGGAAGATCTTCTTCAATATAATTTCCTTTTTTTCCTGAAAAAACACAATCTGAACTGATATGGATAATTTTAAAATTTAATTTCCCACTAATTTTTTTTAAATTATGCGTAAAGGTTGAATTCACATTCAAAAACAATTGCTGATTTATTTTTTCATTATGTTTAGTGATTCCAATACAATTAATAACTAATTTTGGCTCAAAAGTAATTAAAAATTTATAAAATTCTTCCTTTTTGTCTATTTCTACGTTTTGAATTATTTTTTCGGGATAAAGAAAATAATCTGAATCTTTCTTTTTTCTAACTGTACCAAAGACATTTAAATTCTTATTTTTACTTAATTCATTAAAAACTGAATTACCAGCCATACCATTAGCGCCTAATATGAGAATCTTTTTAGAATTAATCATGTTAGATGAGACAAAGTTCGTTCCAAGTTTTAGTGGCGCATTCTTCCCAAGAAGAAAATTCAATGTTTTTTGTTTTTTCTTGGTAAATTTGAATAATCTTTTTATTTTGCATTATTTCAACTAGTTTTTCTGAAAGATCTTCGGGACTGTTTGGATTAAAATAAATCACTGACTCTTTCCCAAACTCAGGCATGGGTTTGAAATTTGAACATAATATTAACTTATTCATAGAAATTGCCTCTAAAAGGATATTTGGACAATTTTCTGTTTTTGAAGCGAATATAACCATCAATGAATATTTATAAATCGTTGGCATATCATTAAAATCAACTTTACCAGTAAAGAATATCTTATCCTCGAGATTGAATTTCTTTAATAACACTTTCAAGGTTTGAAAATATTTTTTATTGTTTATTGGACCGATCAAATAAAGATTTGGTAAATCTTGAGATAACTTTTCCCTGGTTAACGAATATGCTTTCACCACTTCAATTTGAGATTTGTAAGATTCAATCGAAGAAGGGTAAATTATAAAGGGATCCTCAAGATCATATGCTTTTATAATGTTATCCTGAATTTTGGTTGCATTCATGTCTACACCATGCTTAATTAGGACTGTTTTTTTAAGAGGTCTTTTTATATTTTTTTTTATTACCTCTTCAGCGTAATTTGAAATGAAAATTACCAAATCTGAATCTTTAAAGCTTTTTATCAATAAAATTCTTACTAGAAAATTTCTAAATTTTTTTAAAAAAGAGATTTCGTCAACAATTAATTCCTTTGCAAATGGTTGCATATTTCTGAACATAGTTACTTTCTTGCAGTTTTTTGGAATCCAAGATATCGAAATGCCTCCTGGGCAAAAATATACATCAATCTTGTTTTTGATTAGTAAGATTGGAATAAAAAAAATCTCGTAAAAAACCCTTAATATTGGGTTATTTACTGGGAAAGAAGTTTCTAATATCTTTATTTTAGATTTCTTAAAATCTAAATTTGAAAAATTTGATTTTAAAATTATTATTTCAGGAAATTTTTCATCTTTTAAATACTCAGTAATCTTTAGAATATGCGTTTGTCCTCCGCCATCTTTTAATGGAAAGGTATTTACTAGGATTCTTTTATTTTTCACTTATTAAGTTTTTATTAAATTCTAATAACATCAATGAAGCCCAAATCAGAGGGTGAGCATCTCTTTTTCCAGAAAGATGCAGATTGAAAAGTTCAATCAATGCTTCTTGATTCAGAGGTAAATTTTTATAATTTTTATGATTGTTAATTTTTTCTTGCGCCCAATCTTTGAGTTCATTTCTTAACCAAGAGTCAATAGGTACTCCAAAGCCACGTTTGGGTCTATCAACAAGGTTTTTTGGAACATAACGATAAAGTAATTTTTTTAATAAATATTTACTTTTTGTTCCCCTTACTTTAAAACGGTGAGGTAACTCCATTGACCATTCGATCAAACTTTTCTCCAAAAAAGGAGTTCTTGTTTCTAAAGAATAAGTCATGCTTGATAAGTCAGTTTTTTGTAGATAGTCATCGCACAGTGTAAATTGGCTATCTAGTCTCATTGATCTTTCAACAGCATGAAGATTTTTCGGAAAATTCGCAGATTCTGCTTCAAAAAGGCTTTCTAAACTGAAGGTAGAGTTGATAACATCTTTGCTTAATAAACTAGCAAAGTCTTTTGCTATACTTCTACTGAAAGCAAATGATTTTTCAATTGTAGATTTATTCAAAGCTGCTCCAAGTAATTTAAGTCTATGGTTAGGAAGAAAACTTAAGACTTTTGCTAAAGAAATCCTTATATTCTTTGGCGCGCTGAAAAAAATGTTTAAGAGATAAATAATTTTATAATAATGGTATCCTCCAAATAATTCGTCACCTCCATCTCCTGTAAGGCACACTTTAACTTTTTCTCTTGCAAGACTAGAAACAGCCATAGAAGGAAATGCAGAACTATCAAAAAAAGGTTCGTCAAAATTTTTAAGAAAATCAGGTATTAATTCTAAAAGATCATTTACTCCTAAAATTTTACAGGTATGTTCGGTGTGTAGATAATTTGCAACGTCTTGGGCATATAAGCTCTCATCATAATCTTTTTCTTTAAAACCTATTGTAAAAGTTTTAATAGGATGATTTGAAATTTTTGTCATCATGGCCACAACAATTGAACTATCGATACCACCAGACAAAAAGGCTCCAATTGGAACGTCACTTATCATTCTTTCTTTTACTGAATTATAAAGAAGAGAATCAAGTTCATCTAAAATTTTCTCCTCATCTTTCTCATTAAATTTGTAATTAGTTTTAATATTATTTGAACTCCAATAATTATTTAAGCTTAAACCTTTCTCATCAAATTTTAATATTTGTCCTGCCCTTAGCTTTTTGATATTTTCATTTACAGAAAATTCCGAGGGGAAATATCCAGATTCAAGAAAGTATCTAATTCCTTGAATTGATAAACCCTTAGAAATCTTTTTATTAAGTTTGAATAAACACGAAGGTCTAGATGCGAAATTTATCCCATTATTTTCTAAAGAGTAATATAAAGGCTTTTCACCAATTCTGTCTCTTGCTACAAATAATTGTTTATTCAATTTATCCCAGATTGCAAAAGCAAACATCCCATCAAGATAATTTAGAGTTTTTTGACCCCAGACGTTCCAAGATTCTAAAAGCACTTCTGTATCGCTAGACCCTTTGAAAACGACTTTATTATTTTCGAGCTTTTTTCTTAATTTTTTAAAATTGTATATTTCTCCATTAAACACACATACAAATTGATTATTAGACGAAATCATAGGTTGACTGCCGGTTTCACTTAAATCTAATATTGCCAATCTTGCGTGAGCTAAACCGCATGGCCCTTCTAACCAAATATTCTCTTTATCTGGTCCTCTGGACCTAATTAAAGAAATTGATTCTAGTAAATCTTTTGAATTTATTTCTCCTTGAAAATTTACTCTTCCAGAAATACCACACATAATTTTTTATTAGCTTAAAGGCTCATTGTTGTCAAAATTCACTAACTTATCGACTAAGTAAAGTGGTCTTGATTTTACTTCATCAAAAATTGAACCTATATATTCGCCAATAATTCCAAGAAATAATAAATTTATACCTCCGAAGAAAGATATCAACACCGCAACGGTTGTAAAACCTGAAATAATGTCTTCCGAGATAAAATAAGCATAAATTAAATAAAGAATCAATATCGCAGATAAAATTGATAAAGTAAGGCCAATAAATATTGCGTATTGAAGAGGTTTTTTACTAAAAGAAACTATTCCTTGAAATGCAAATCTTATCATCCTAGAAAAGTTGTATTTACTTTTTCCAATTTCTCTAGAAGAAGAATCGAAGTAAATAGCTTTTCTTTTAAACCCTACCCAATTAAAAAGACCTCTCAAAAATTGATTTCTCTCTCTTATTTGTGTTCTAAAAATTTCTGCAACTCTATTTGAAATGAGTCTAAAATCAGCTTCGCCCGGAGCCAACTTTATCTCGCCTATAAAGCTCATCAACTTATAAAAACCATTTGATCCTAAACCCTTTAAAAAATTTTTATCTTTAGGTGATTTTCTTATTGTATAAACAACTTCATATCCTTCTTCGAAAGACTCGAGTAGTTTTGGGATCAATTTAGGAGGATGCTGCAAATCACAGTCCATCATAATAAGTGCGTCTGAGTCTGAATGATCGATACCTGCTACTAAGGACATTTGATGCCCAAATCTTGTACTTAAAAATATTAATTTAACTGATTTATCTGCTTTTGCTATTGCTTCAAGTTTTAAAAAGGTTTCATCAATGCTTTTGTCAGCAACAAATAAAATAGAAAAATCATATATATTAGAAATTTCTTTGATCTCTTTCTTAAGAATCTTATAAAAATTTTCAATTCCTTCTGCTTCGTTATAAACAGGAGATAATATTGTAATAGTTTTCTTTTTATTCATACTAGATCAAACTTTTAAGTGACTTTTCGAAATTTGTGAAATTAAAATTTCCTATAGAAGAAATCATTTTTTTGTTGCATCCAAAGTGATCTATAATTTCATTTTTTCTTAATCTAGAGCTTTCTTGAATTAATTCAATCTTTAATCCAGAATTTATTATCATTTTATTCAAAATCTCTTTAAGATTTTTTTTTTCTCCTGAACATACGTTAAAAATTTGTCCATAGTTTTTATTGTCTTGAGAGAGCAACCACATTATTTCTATAAAATCTTTTATAAAAAGATAATCTCTTGATACATTTATGTTTCCTGTTTTTAAAATAAAATTTTTAGATTTATTAAGACTTTTTCTTAACTCAATAATCTGATTTGCAAAATTACCTAATGCAAGAAAATCAGGCATTCCTGGACCAAATAGGTTGAAAGGTCTCAAAATAAGAATCTTGCAACTAGAAGAATGATTTTCCAAAGCAAATTCACTCTGTTTTAGCTTTGCAATGCCATAAGGAGTAAAAGGATTTGGTTTTAAAGTTTCTTTGATTGGTAAATCTTTTAGCGCAATATTTCCATATTCTGCTGAAGAGCCAATCAATATTATTTTTACTTCTTTATTTAATTTTTTAGAAGAAAGAATTAGATTTTTAGCATACTTAAAGTTCAAATCATTCACAGAGTTTTCTTCACCTTCAATTGGAGATCCAGCCAAATGAAAAATATAGTCAGGACTACTATCTAAGATTGCTTTTTTTATTTCTTCGAAATTTAAGCTAGGCGAAATTTTTAAATGGTTTTCATTCGGCGAATCGTTAATTCCCAAGGTGTAAAAATTAACTTTTTTTTGTTTAAGAAAATCTTTGAAGAAATTACCTGCAAAACCTCCAGACCCTGTTAGAAGGATTTTCATAAATCTTTTAAGTAAGAAGACCTGTTTTTTTCAAATTTTTCTACTGCTGAAGAATAATCGTCAATTCTCCCCATATCAAGCCATTCACAATTTTGTGGCAGACATTTTACAGAATAAGGATCGTCTTTCTGAATCATTTTCATCAAATCAGGAATATCGAGATAAACATTCTTTTTTAAATATTTTGATATTTTATTTTTCTTTAATACGTTTATACCCATACTTACCATATATTCTAAATTAGGTTTTTCTTCATACTGGATTAAATTTTTATCTTTATCAGAGTGAATAACTCCATAATCAATTTCCACTTTTCTTTCACTAGTTGCTATAGATGCTGACACTTTTGATGAAATGTGTTCCTCATAAAACACTCTATAGTCCAAGCTAGTAAGAATGTCGCCATTCATTACTAAAAAATCATCCTCTAATAAATTAAAAGCATTAGCGATTGGCCCAGCAGTGCCAAGAGGTTTTGACTCATATGAATACTCGATAGTAATTCCTATTTTTTCTCCTTTTTGAAAAAAAAGCTCAAACATTTGGCTCATATAATTTACTGCTAAAATTACGCTGTCAAAACCAGAATATTTTAATTGTCTTAATATAATTTCTAATATTGGCATTTCCCCAATGGGCATTAAGGGTTTCGGAATTATTTTGGTATAGGGTAATAACCTAGAGCCTTTACCTCCAGCTAAAATTAAAGCTTGCATGATTTATATATTGTATAAATTAGACTTATAAAAATCTAAATTATTTTTCACAAAAGAAATAGTCTCTAACAGGCCCTCATTAAAAGTAATTTTAGGCTGCCAATTTAATATTTTCTTCGCTTTTAAATTATCACTGACTAATTCAAATACTTCACTGTTTTCAGGCCTAACTCTTTTATCATCCAAAAAAATTTCTTGATCCTTGTCAAGAATTTTCATGATTAGCTTAGCTGTATCAAATATTGAAATCGTCTTTCCATATCCTAAATTTATTACTTCTCCATATAATTCTTTACTTTCTATAGCGTTGATATATCCATTCACGGTATCTCCGACAAAAGTAAAATCTCTAGTAGCTTTCAACTCTCCTAGCTTTAGATCTTGATTTGTTAAAAGTTGAGTAATAATAGTTGGAATTACCGCTCTAGAAGATTGCCTGGGTCCAAATGTATTAAAAGGACGAATTGTAATAACTGGAGTGTTAAAAGAGTTATGGTAACTCTCTGATAGTTTGTCTGCAGCAATTTTTGTTGCTGAATAAGGAGATTGGCCTTGAAGAGGATGTTTTTCATCTATGGGCTTATAAATTGCTGTCCCATAAGTTTCTGAAGTTGATGTATTAATCATTAATTCAATATTGTTCTTTCTAACTGATTCTAATACATTGACTGTGCCCTGAACGTTTGTCCTTACATAACTTAGCGGGGCAACATAAGAATAAGGTATTCCGATTAAGGCTGCTAAATGTAAAACGATATCGTGATTTTTTGTTTCACTATCCATAAAACTAGAATCTTCCACGTTACCCTTCACTACCCTTAGTTCCTTTTTTACTCCTGAGGAAATAAAATCTAAATTTGACCAATCGCTTCTGGAATTATAATGAAGCATTGCTGTAACTTCCGCCCCCATTTCGACTAAAGCCTCGCTTAAGTGACTCCCGATGAATCCACCTGCACCTGTAATAAAAATTTTTTTTCCAGATATTTTCATGTGTTAAATAAATTTATCTATGATTTGTTGTCTTGGAACTGAACACTTTATGCATTGGTATAAAGAAAAATGATTGCCGAATCCAAATTTATAAACTTCAACATTCTCAAAAACTATTTCCAAAAACTCTAAAATTTCAAAACATGAGTTTATGTGTTCGTGTCTCATAAGATTAGAATAGTCTAAGTTGTACCTCAACTTAAATTCTAAACCAGTACCTATTCTCCAAGCCAAACCCCATAAGAAACCTCCCTCAGACGGTATTGAAGAAATAAACTCACCCTTTTCATTAAGACCTTTAGCTAAAGTACTAACTGTATAGGGTAAGTTTTCGAGGTGTTCCAAAGTAGCAAAAGAAAGAATATAATCATATTTTTTTTCATCAAGATCGCTTACGTCGGAATAAAAATTGTTAACTTTATTTTTATTTTTTGAATTTATATAAAGTTCTTTAAAAGGTTCAATGACATCATAGGTTTTATAAGATTTATCAAAATCTAAATGATTCAAAGTGCCAGCGCCTATCTCCAAGACATTTTTACCATCTTTTATAAAATTATTTGCTTTTAAATGCATCCACCTCTCTAGCTTCTGCGCAATAGATGTTGCTCCTGATGAACCCTGTCTATTATTCAAGTATATTGAATTATATATTTTTTCAATTTCTGGCTTAAGAGATGGTCTTGTTTTTGGATAGTTATTGATAAAGTAATTTATATTCACGAATTTATTCTATCTTAAATTAAAATTTAAAAATTAATTTTGATCAAAATTATGAATTTTTATATGAATTTCATTTCCTTTAGACACTATGTTAATTTGATCTGATCTATCTCCAACGGAATGTCTGAAGTATCGAATTCCATAAAGCTCCTCCAACCAGAAAATATGATTGTTTTTGAGGGATGTGTTTCTATCAATAATTAAAGAATTTTCATTGTGAAGAATACTGCTATTTTTAATATCATTCGAAAGTTTTTTCCAAAAATTAATTTCTTCTTTTGTTCCCAAATAAATACCATAATTTTGAACAATAAAAAAAAGGCTAAATGAAAAGATTAAAATCTTTAAAGATAAATTATTCAAAAAATCACTTGTCGATTTAAACAAAAGAAAAAAAATAGAAAAAAATGACAGACCTATTCCAAAGGATGGAAATACGAATACATAAGGAGGCATATAAAAAGAATCATAAAGAAAAAATGGAGCCATGGTTAAAATTGTCCATAAGAACCCCATTATAAAAATTTTAAATAATTTGTTTTTATTTGGTATGAAAACTTTATTTGGTATTAAATATATCATTAGAAAGGTCATTAAAATCAGAGAGAAAGATATATATATTCCTAGATTTTCAAATACGTAAGGGAAATTCATATAAAAGAGTGAAGAACTATTAATAATCTTAAAAACTAATGAGGTAAATCTACTAGACTCGTTTTGAATAATTTCCTCAGAAAATATTTTAGAAGAAATTGTTTCAACTTCTTGATTATTTAGTTCAATTAAAGTTTCTATTTTTGGATTTCCCGGTAAGCCAAAATAAAGAAACAAAAATACCACTGTTACGAAAATAAAACTAAAGGATTGAAGACAAGATTTCTTGATCCAATTATTTCGATTGTTTAAAAAATTAAAATAGAAAATATTAACTAGTATTATTAAAATCAAGCCTGTAGCTTGCTCGTATATTAATAAAATTAAAAACCATAAAGAATTTAAAAGAAATAATTTATATTTTTTATTTTTCTCATTTAAGTAACTTATTAATTTTAAAAAGAAAAATGCTACAAATGAATAACAAATAATCATATAAGAGCTTGATATCTGAAGGTAAGCTGATGCATTGAATGGAAAGAATCCAAAAAATAGTGTCACAAAAACTGATAAAAACTTATTTGAAAAAAATTTATAACTTAAAAGAAAAGTAAAATAACAAGCCAAAAAAAATAATAAGAGGTTAAAAAAAGAGATTAAAGCTTCACTTGACCCGAGAAAAAAATATATCGAAGTTAACAAAAAATAACCTAAAGGCCTGTAGAAAATCCCATAAGAGTTTACCCATTGTGAGATATTTCCTAAAAATCCAAATTCTTCTATACCACGGATTTGGTTAAAATCATCTCCGTAAAAACCTATTATGCCGAACCAGATAAAAGGAAATACCAAGCCCAATAAAAGATATAAAATCCAAAAAGAAGAAAAGAAACTATTTTTTTTCATCTAATTTTTCAAAAAAGAGGTTAATTTCCTGATCTCTTCCTCTTGCGTATTTAATGAATTTTTGGACGTCAAATTTATAAGAAAATACAGAACTTTTGTAAAGTTTCCAAAAGAATGGATAAAGTGTTATTGCTTTAATAAAGAAGGAAGTAGATTGAATTATATTCCCTCTCTCGAAGAGACTTTCATGAAAACTTTTTAGATACTTTTTAGATTCTGGCTTTCTATAAATTTTTAATGAGAA
>CESW01040296.1_pt1 | contig 17176 bp, 21 predicted proteins | sample 531171 | NCBI WGS metagenome assembly CESW01 (sample SAMEA2621859, study PRJEB7988) | marine metagenome | biome: marine biome (ENVO:00000447); feature: surface water layer (ENVO:00002042); material: "saline water (ENVO:00002010), including plankton (ENVO:xxxxxxxx)" | depth 5 m
GTTTCACTTCCTGAAGGTACAGTAACTATTCTATTATCATAATTTTCTATACCTTTAATGGTAATATGATAGTCAGTACCTCTCTCAGTTCCCTCAAGTAATACTCGTTCTCTTATTAAAAGGGTAAAGTCAGCCATAGCATTTTCTTATAAATATGAAAAAAATTAAACAAATAAAAAAAAGACCTGACTAAAAAGCCAGGTCTAATTTATAGAATTTATGTTTGTATTTTATTATACAGACGCTAATCCACTAACAAATACTCTTCCGTAAAATTCTGGTCTGATCATTTTCTTAGCATATCTCGTTAATAGACCTTTTCTTGGTGTGAAAGTGTCTGGATCATATACTAATGGAGTCATAATCAATGGAATGTAAGGAGCAAATACAGCACCTGTTTCTAGGAACTGATTACCTCTATATCCCATAAGGATTGTACCTTCAGTCATATATGGGTTTTTATAAACATCATATCTGCTGTTCATTTGACCCATTTTCTGAATACCAAATGCAAATTTACCTTTTGTAGCATCACCATCAGCATTTGAAGCAAATCCTGGGATTGATTCAATTACTGTAGCAACTGAAGGAGATATCACTGCAAAATTAGCACCACCTCTAAGAGTTTTCTGGTGAATTTTGTTAGATACTTTTTGCATTTTAGTTCCTAATGTTTGGAACCATTGTCCTTGAGTATTGAAAAAATTTAAGGTTTCATATCCTGATTTGTCAGCATTTAAAGCTAAATTAGCTTCAGCATTCCAATATTCATCAGCAGCTGATGCATCTTGAATTAACATATCTAGGATCTCTAAATCAATTTCCATTGAGATGTATTCACTCATAATTGAAGTTAACTCAGCCTCAGCATCTAGTGCTTGGTAAGCATTCAAATCTTGAGCAAATTCAGGAGTCCATTGTGCTTTTAACTTTCTAGTTTTAGCAACAATTGCTTCTGATTTCATTTTTACATCAATAGAAGGGATTTCTAAAGTAGTAGCTGATTCAGCATTTGGGAATCCTGCTCCTGCAGCATCTTCAAAATCACCTCTATGATTTGGAGTTGGTTGTTGGTTATATTCTACTACCCAAGTACCAGCACTAGCTAATGCACTAACACTTGTACTATATACAAATTTAATATTTGTACCCACTGTTTCTGTAAATTGTGGAAGTAATGTAGCACCATTCAATGAACCTGAAGAACATACAAATGCTCTTGCTCCTCTGTAATCAGGTCTTGTTAATTGAGATCCTGAAATAACAACTACTGAAATATCACCAGCAGCTACAGAAGCTGATAATTCTGATATATAATCTACATCAGACCAATCAGCTGAACCTGATTCAACAGCATCAACAGAAGCTGAGAATTGGTTAATTGAATATCCAAATCTACCAGCACCATAAAGACCACCTGTAGGGTCACTATCTGGTCCTGGGTTAGTATCACCGTACATTGAAGCTGTGGCTCCATAAACGTCTCCAGCTGGACCGAAATTTAATTCTTTTTCTTGTCCATACTGAAAATCTAGGAAAAATACTAGACCTGAAGGTAAATTCATTGGTTGAACCGAAACAAATTCTTTGGCAGCAATTTGTCCAAATACTTTCCTTACCATTGGTAAAGCAACACCTGCCCATTGTGCACCTGCACCACCCGCAGCAGCAAAACCACCTTGGTCAGTTTGAGATTGCTCAACAACAAGTTGTTTTGCTTGGTTCTCTAGAATTAATGACATGTTATTTTTATTAATCTCACTGTCAATACCTTCTAAAAGTCCTGTTTTTTCCCATTTTGACGCTAGTCTAGCAGCGTCACTCTGCATGTTTTTCCAACCTTGTGCAGAGCTTTCTAATAGAGAATTTAATTGACTCATTTTATTTAATTTTTAGTTTGTAATTTATTTTAAACCTGCCAATTTTTGGAACCTAGCCACCATGGGATCAGTTGCAATAATTGGTTTTTTAGTTTTAAAGTTTCCTGTTGCTTTTGAGGCAGAACCTAAAGATTCTTTAATTGGTGTTTTTCTTCTTTTTAAACCTTCGTTTAAAGTTTCAAATACCAATTTAGTTTCTTTCACTGTAGTTGCTTTATCAAATGCACCTAATACTTTTACTTTTTCACTTTCAGTTAAGTTTTTAGCTTTAAAGATTTTATTTGTGTATAACAGTTTAGCATTTAACAGGTTAACTTCTTCAAGCGCTTTATCTTTTATTTCAATGCTTTCTTCTAAAGTTTTAATAGTAGCATTAGCTTCTTCTAATTCTTTAGAATACTTTTCTTTATAGACTTCAGCGATTGAGGAATCATCTTCTTCAAGTGATTCTTCAGTTGCTTCTTCAATTGTAACTTCTTCATCTAGTTCAACTTCTTCTGTTTCTTCAGTTTCCATTTCAACATCCATATCGTCTGTTTCTACTTCTTCTGTTTCTTCAGCGTTTTCACCAGCTTCTAGTTCTCCTGAGGCAACCATGTCTGCAATAACATCTTCGATAAATCCTTTAAGGTCTTCATCAGTCATATCTTCAAGATCTAGTTCTTCTTTTTCATCATCTTCACCTTCTTCTTTGCCTTTTTCAAATTCAAATTTGTCTACATCGGCACGTTCAGCTTCAGATTCTTCAGTAACTGTTTCTTCTTCATTAACTGAGTCTTCCTCATTTAATTCACCTTCGATTTCTTTTAAAATTTCGTCTAGGTCAAGCTCTTCATCTACCTCATCTTTCATATCCATTTTTTCTTCAATTTCATCAGATTCTTCCATTTTCTTTTTAGATTTAGATTTGGGTTCTTCAGATCTAGAATCATCAGATCTAGAATCATCTTCTTCATATGATTTTCTTGGACCTCCTTCTTCTAAGTCTGATTCATCTAATTCCATTTCTTCTAACTTTGCAGCTAGTAGTTCTTTGAGTTGAGGTGTGAAGGCTTCCTCTAGAGCTGCTTTTGCATTTGCGATAGCTGTTTCTTTAACGGCTTTGGCATCAGCAATAGCTTCTTTGAGAATGTCTCTTTTTGCCATTATTCCTAAATTTTATTATGTTGGGAAAGTACGTTTATTTGGAAACGTAATAGAGTTTGTTTTGTTTCATGCTATATGTCCGAAGGAATAGCATATTCAAATATAAATATATGAGGATTTTTTAAAGTCGCCAGGTTAGGTTAAGTTATCAAAATAAGTTTTAATTTTGAGTTTCTGGGAGTGTTGATAAGATTTGTTCAAGTGTTTTAATTTCACCTGATTCTATTTTTTCATTGGTTTCATTTCTCCAATCAATAATTACCATATTATCATCTTTACTTCCCTTTAGCAATGCTTTTTTAGTAAGTGTGTTAACCATTTCTTTTAGTTTTTCTTCATTAAGATTAACATTCTTACCAATTCTAACTAAAATATTCCTAAGCATACCTTTTATAAATTGAAATCCTAAAATACCAGCACCAATCATTCCTATAGTTGAAAGTATTCCTTCTTCTAAATTTCTTTTAGCTAAATCCTTAATTATTTCTATTGCATCTTCATAGCTTACAAAATCTGTATCTTGGGTTGTACCTCCTGATTCATATTCTATTCCAACCCTACTATCACTAGGCCTATCATACATATTTATTGTTCCAATTTTTTTACCTTTAGACTTATTGGGGATTGATAAACCACTTCCTTTACTTTTTATACCTAATTTTTCTTTTGCTGCTACTTTAACATTGTCAAAGTTATACTCAAACTCAGGTACATTTTTAAATGATGTTCCAAAAATTCCTGGGTTTGTGTTTATATCTTCTTTTAATAGCCTATTTTCAGCTAAATATTTTCTTAAATTAAAATCTTCCATAATTAAAATATTGGGCAATTGCCATTTGCACATAGTATTTCTGTTACTATGCTATTTGCTTTTGCATAATGGTTAATATTATTTTCTTTTCCTTCTTTTAGTGTCATAAATGAACCTGGATTAGATGGTGTTGAAACAAAATCCCAACATAATAACTCAAAGTCATCTTGTACTTCCATTAAATCACCTTTTTGTTCTAGTGAACCCATACCACGAGAAGATACACCTACTGTGATACCATTGTCTATTAATGCTTTTAAAATATTGCCAGATGGTGTAGGTAATATTTCTATTGTACCCATTATGTTTTTACCATCCCAGTTTATGTCCTTAATGTTGTGTGAAACGTTTTTTAAATTAACTACTTGAGATTCAGGGTGATCTAATTCACCACATGCTCTATTTTGTTTAACTAGATCCATGTACTTATTTATTTCTCTTTTCCATAAGTCTTCAGAGTAATATCTACCATTACCATTTTCAACTTCACAAGTTGCTAATATACCATGTACTAAAGGATTACCTCTTTCAGACATTTTACCTTCTGATAGTAAACCTTTAGTTGGTTTGAATAACTGAGTTTCTATAAGTACTTGTTTCATATTATTTTTGTATTAGAATGATGATTTTCCTCCTAACATAGCCATTCTAACTAAAGACTTTATTAGTCTTTCATCAGAATCTCTACCCACTGCATTTTGAGATTGTATAACTAAATAATCTAAAAGTGGGCCAGGACCAAATTCATATACATCATCATCATCCTTTAAGTCCCTAGCACTTTCTTCAGCTGATTGCATCTCATTGTAAGCTGTAGTTATAGATTCTAAAAATGATTTTAATATTGGTAAGGGCATTAGACTATCTAATCTTTGAAATACTTCTGGATCTATATTTTCATTAACATCATTTTCTTCTAAATTTGACTTTATGTCTTCTAATTCATCAGCTACCTTTCTTAACCTTTCAGGGGTAACCTCTTCTTCATGTAAATCAAAAAAATCTTTATAGTTAGCTGATGTAAATCCTGTACCTGTTACAATACCACCTGCTAATGAAATAGAATGTTCTTTAAGTTTACCATACCCTGATGATTTGTGTGGACCTTTTGGTTCTTCTGTAGCTCCTAAACTTGGAGCTTCATCTGTGTAACCTAAATCTTTAACTCCAAACTGTCCGTTTTTAGTATAAAAAATAGGATCTTTGGCTAAGTTTTTATAAACAATTTCTAGTAACTCATGATCGTTTTTGCCCTCGTTTTTTGAATCTTTCAATTCACAATAATAACCCATTTGCACCTGGCCAAAGATCATATTGTTGGGAAGATCTTTATCTTCATAGTCATAATTATGATCTTTAATTTCTTCAACTTCTTTTGATGTTTTTTTCTCTTCAGCTTTTACCTCAGCTTCAGCTAAGAATTTTTCAAAAGCATTTTCAAATCCTTCTTTTTTTCTTTCAATTGGATTCCCTACCATAGGAGTACCAACAAAATGTTCTGAAATGATATTTTTTGATTTTAATATTGTTGATGCTTCATTAAATGTAGCATTATTTTTAATAAGGTTTGGAAATTGACGTTTTGCCTCTTTTAGGAAAACTCCTTTATGACCTTTATCTTCTTTAATTAATCTATATTGTTCTGTTAATGTTTTCATTATTCACTTTGTTTTAACATTGATGTTATATCATCTAATAAACTACTGATCATATCTGTTGAATATACTACACCATATGATCCAGGATTTTCATTATAATATTTTACTGTTTCATTTTTAGCATTTGATAAAAGAGTAGAAATAGCATTAACTTTTTTTTCTACTTCATCAAAACTATTAATTCTTTCTTTTTGCATGTCATTAAACTCAAATAACTGTTTTATGTCATAAGATTTAGGTTTAATTTTTGGAACAGGTTTAAAGCCTAGTTTATAGTAATAAATATCAGCAGCTCCTTTAGCATTTTTATTTTTAGAGAATGCTCTTGGAGTTAAATATCCTATTCCTTCACCTTCTTTTACTAATGATTTTAATTTTCCTAATATTTTCTTTAGTTTGATATTGTCTGTTCTATCAGCTAAACTTTCCAAATAATTTAAATCATCTTGATTTAAACTAGAAATTTTATTAGTATCTTCTTCTCTATCTTTTTTTCTTACATGATCAAGATAAGGTTCTATAGTACCATCATCATATTCAATAGTAAAATCTTCAGGATCATTACTGTTGTTTCTATTAATATTTTTAACTTTTTTACCTGATATTGAAGTAGCTTCTTTTAATCTTAAAACTCTTTCATATTCTTCAGGATAAGTTTTTCTAATATGTGTCCTGAATTTATTGAAGATAATACTTATTTCATCAGCTAATTTATCTAATGTAGTATCATCTTTAGCTTTACCTGTTTGTTCTAAATCTCTTAGGAATTTTTTGGCTTGTTCTAGCTCTTTGTATGTTGTAGAAAAGTCAGCTACATTTTCAACATCATATGTAATTGCTCCTGTTTCTGGGTCAACATCTGATACTGTTGTTTTTACACCTTTTTTTATATCAGTATCACCAACTTTTATTTCATTTATAATAACCTCTTTAATTCTATCTACATGACCTTGTACATATTGATGTTCAGACTCTAAATTCATCATTTTAGCCATAGCCATAATTTGGTCAGCTAATAATTGAGCAGTTTCAACATCTAAAGCATTAGCTCCCCTTTTTAAAGCATTTTTTTCTAAAGAAAATAAAGCATCATGCATTTTAGCTGATCTAATAACTAAATCTTCATCATCAACTAAATTTTCACTAACTATTCTTTTGTATAAACTTTGTGCCCCAGGACATATATCAAAATGCTGTGTTTGATAGCCATAAACTTTTACTTCACCTACTTCTATTTCTTTAAGCCTGTACTTGAACATTTTTTAATTCTTCTATTAAATCATAATATTGTAGCAAGTTAGTTAAATCATCATCTTTAACTTTGGATGATTTGTCTAAAGTAGGCAACATTTTAATAACTTCATTAACTTTTATTTTAGTTATCTTATCAGAAACTTCACTGTTTAGTCCTTCTAATTCTTCTTTAATTTCATTAACTTTTAGATTGTGAAATTCTCTTAGTTTAGGAGTGTTATCAATTGATGTAATTAGTTCTCTTAAGATTTCTTTTTGACTTTCAAGTAAACTTTCATACTTGTCATTAAATTTGTCTAATAAAACTCTTGTTGTTAAAATTCTTAAATCTTTATCATAACCTTTAAATTCTTCAAGTACATTTTCTTTTACTTTTTCTTCTTCTATTTTAGCAGCTGATAGATGTTCTAAGATTGTTATTTTATTATCTATGACTTGTTGAGCATTTTTAGGAGTTTCTTGAGAAAAACTTTCTATTAAAGTATAAAAAGCAGCTTGTACTTTGTAATGAGGTAATTTATGTGAGAAAAATTTGGTAACATCATAATGTTTCTTAATCTCACTAATAAGATTATATTTTTGTCTTTTTAATGCTTTTCTGTTTAAATGTTTAGAAGCATTTAGTAAAGTTGATAAAGTTACATCAGCTTGTGTTTCTGTAATGTTTGTTTTTTTAAAAAGAGTCTCATATAATTTATACTCTCTTCCTAACTCAGTTTTAACAAAATATTCTTTTAAAATACTACTAGCTTTAGAGTCAATACCATTTAGAGTGTCTGTAGTTATTTGCCTAACTAATAACTCAAAAAGAATGCCAGTGTTTTTATACTTTGAATGCTTAATGTTCATTCCTTAATGTTTAGTTTATTATAAATATATAAAGATTTTTTACTCTTTCAATTGGTTTTCATCTAAAAGTTTATCTTTATTCCCATCCTGTTCAAATACTAATTGTTTTTTAGTGCGTTGAGGTGATGGAACTTTTTTTAGCATATTAATAGTTTCTAAAGCTAATGGAGAATTGCCTTTAAAATTTGGCTTTAACCTACCATTATCATTATAATCATTTTTTACTCCTTCTTTACCTAATGGATCTTTTCCAAAAGCACTATCTTGAGTATGTGATTTAGAATGTTTTTTCTTTGGTCTACCTAGTGGTTTTTTCTCATTATACCCATATGGAATATTAGCTGGATCTGATTGTGTTCTACCTAAACCATATAATGAGGCTAAATCATGTGGTGTACCATAAGATTTACCTGTTTCTTGTGGATCATTACCTTCAGCTTCTATTTGTGCTAATCTAAAATTACGTTTAGTATCTTGTTTAATTAAATCTCTATATTCATCATATTGGTCTTCACTAAAGTGGAATATATTTTCATAAATCCAATCTGATGGAATTAATTTACTATCTAACATAGCTTGAGCTAATGTCATTTTTTCTGTCATTAATGCTACTCTTTCTTGATCATATATGATTGAAGGAGTAGTCATTGATAACTCAAAATTAGTTAAATTTTCATCTTTATAACCTTGTGTATATAAATGAACTAATGCTATTTTTTGTAATTCAGAAACTACAATTCTTTGAATTCTTTCTATTGTACGAGCAAATCTAATATCTTGTGCTGCTAATGTAGCTTTACCTTCTGTGTTTTCATCATAACCCATAAATGCTTTAGGTACTTTAAGTGCAGCAAATAATTTATCTCTTAAATATTCTACATCAGCTATACCATCATATTGTAATCCTGGTGTGGTATCTATTTTAGTTGCTGTATCATTACCTCTAACTGGTATGTAAAAATCCTCTAACATGTTTTGCATGTTATATTTTAAATTGTACTCTCCTGTTTGTTGGTCAATATAAGGAGTACGTTTCATTTTAGAAATAGTTTTTTGCATAAAATTTTCTACTTCAGCAGGAGGAATGTTACCTACATTCATATAAAAAACTCGTTTTTCTGGTGCTCTTACTATTCTATGTATCAACATTGCATCCTCCATTAAAACATACTGTTTAAACAATTTACGTGCTGGTTCTATGTATGCTCTACCATATGGGAGGAAATTAGTATCTGTAAGTAACCTAAAATGAGCCATTTCATAATTATCAAATACAATAGCATTACTATTTAGCTCATTAGTACTAGGTACATTGTAATAACCATATCCTCCTGTTGATAAACCATCTGGATCAAATTTAAATTGTATATCAGCTGGATTATCTGGGTCTCCACCTTCTAATCTTTCAATATGAAATGCATTATAAGGTATAACATTATATACACCAAATTTTTCTGCTATTTCTAATTTTAAGAAAAAATCTCCATACTTACACATATTTCTAATCCAAGGCCAAAGATTAAATTCTATATTTAAAACATCATAAAATAAATTATATAATATTTTTTGTATATTTTCATCAGAACTCCTAATTTGAAGTACTTCTCCCATATCATTTTTAAGAGTACTTTCATCAGCTATAATATCTAAAGCAGAAGCTATAATAGCATCTGTATCCATAGAATCATATTCTGAATATAATTGAGGTCTTAAAACTTGATAGTTAAAATTACTTTGATAGCCATATAAGGATGTAGGTGATGTTGAGTATAACCTATTAAATCTATCAACTAATGAATTGTTTTCATATTCTCCTGATTGTTGAATTTTATTAATATCAACAACTCTTAATTGGTCACCACCTTGATTACGAATTATTACATCTGTTGAGAATAACCTTTTTAATCTTGAAAATAATCTTGTATCTGCCATTTTATTATATCCTTATATTATTATAAATATTATAGAAGCCATTTAATGTCCTCTTCCCCACCAGAATATGGATTGTTTATTTTAAAGGGATTTTTATCTACTGATGGTGTGTACGCTCCAGTGTGTGATGGTTTTGTTGATGTTATATTACTTAACATATTTTTTGTTAAATCCATCCCATGTTGTTTATATTTAAAAGCTGTGTCTCTCATATATTGACCTATTGAAAAACTCATAACTAAATCATCATTATAACCTTGTTGTGCCTCTGGTCTTCCATTTTTCCAAATAAATGTTCTCATTTCTTCTATTAATCTTTTACTTTGAATGGTTACTCCTTTATCAGATATTGACTCTCTAAATTTACTAACAACCATTGGTCTTGTTCTTGATGACATTGTAAAACCTGGAGTCATTTTTGAAGTATCCATATATTGTTCAAAATATGAATCAGCTCTTACTTCTCCACTTTTAGGTGAGTAATAAAAATTAGTATAACCTCTATCTATTATTGTTTGTATTGTTGACCAACCTATACTAGCGTTTTCTACTACTAATAAAGCATTATTATATTCAGTTGCTATACCCACTAATAAATGTCCATATTCTTTAGTTCCTAATTGTCCTTTATATTCAGCTACTTGTACATTATTTTCCACATCCATAATATGAAAAGCTGAATAATCTTTTCCATCTCCTCTAGCAACATCAGCTACAACCATATAGGTTCTAGAATAGTCACATGGCTCCCATACCCATAAATTACGATCTGTTCCTCGTCTCTCCAAAGGTTCTTTAATATAAGTTTTTTCATAAAACTCCATATACTCAGGATAAAATACAACATCACCAGAGGTTGAAAAATCACAGTCACATTCTTGTGCTGCCATTCTAGGGTCACCTAGTAATTCATCTTGTCTATCTCTCCATTCTTGATCACGTTCTGGATGTACAAACCAAGGTAATCTAATAGGTAAAAAATCATTTTCTTTATTTTCTGCCCTAATCCATGTTTGATGAAACCAATTTCCAGTACCATAAGGTGTAGATATAGCTATACAACCACCACCAGTTGCTAGTGTTTGTTGTGCTGAGGCCCATATTTCACCTATGTTTTCAATAAATGCTGCCTCATCTATTATTAGTAAACTAACTGCTTCTGATCTACCCGCATCTGATGCTGCTGAAGTTGCTTTGATTTGAGAACCATTTTTTAAACGTAAATTTAATTTATTATTTTCATCAGCATCTATTTTAAGCCAAGATGGTAAATTTTCATACATAAATTTTACCTTTGTGACCATATTTTTAGCTGTATCTTGTTTTGTAGCTATACAAAGTATATTTTTATCCTTATGAAATATCATTAACCATAAACTAAAACCTGCTACTAAAGTAGAAAGACCTAATTGCCTTGCTTTTAATATCATAGCATAAGGATTATCTTGAAATAATCTTAGTACTTTTTCTTGAAATGGAAATAAATGAAATAATATTCTGCCTCTTTGTGGATGCTGTATGTTACAATACTTTTTCATAAAATGTATTGGATCAGAAGCACATTTAAGGTATTCTTGCCTTATGACTTGTTTTATATCACTCATTTATAATAGGGCTAATAATGTTAATATAGGTAATATAATAGAGCTTGTAAAACCAGCAAGCTTAAGTAACTTTTGTTTGCGAATTTCTTTTTTTTGTTGATCTATAGTATCTTCTCTATAATCTAATTCTTTATTTAAATTATCTAGAACTGATTGGAAATTGTTTATTTGTGATTGTTGATTGTCACTTTTTTCAACTAATTTAAAGATGATATCTTTTTGTAATGAGATAGTATTTGTATTTAAACTATCTTTTTCTTTATAAACTGTTAATAAACTATCAACAACTTCATACTCTAGCAAATCATTTAAAATGATTCTAGCGTCTTCAAGATGCATTATTACCAAAGTATCACCATTTGAATTAATGGTTTCCTTTACTTCTCCTTTTAAGATAGTTTGAGAATGTATTGGTAATATCATCACTATCCATAGTATTAACGATAGTAGATATTTCATTTCTTCTTTTTTCTAATTTAGAAAGTTTATTTTCTGTTTGTTTTAATATAACCTTTGTGCTATCTATAGCATAAAGCATAACTGTAATTTCTTCTTGTAACTTTTTATTTATTTGGTTTATACTATCGTTTGATAATAGTAACTTCTGATTTTGTTGTTTTAAGGTATTTATCTCAGTTTCATATGTTTCAATTGGAACTGAGGGTCTAAATATAAAACTTAAAATAAGAGCTGTTGCTAAAACTAATATAAAAATAGTTTTTATATCTTTCAATAAACTTCCCATATATTATAATCTAATCCTCAGAATCATAATCTAGTTCTTGGTCAACACCTATACTAAGAGCTGCTTCCATTTCTTTTTCACTAGCTTCATCTCTTTCAGCTTCAAGTCTTTTTTTCTCAGCATTTAATTTTTTTAGCATTTCAACAGCTTCTTTTTTAGCTGCTTCTCCTTCAGCGTTTTTATACATTTCTAAATTTTTAGCTATTTCAGCTTTAACTTTATCTAAAGTAGATGATTCCTCTGATAGAATTGATACAATCTCCTCTTTAATTAATTGTTTTAGTTCAGACTTTTTCATTATAATATTTTTATATAAATATTAAGGATTTAGTGCCTCTCGCACTAGTCTAACACGTTCTTCATTATTGCCTTTAATTTCAACTAAGTTTTTTATTCTATAAATGTATTTGTTCATAAAAAATTTAATTGTATGATCTATAGTTTGTCTGTATTCAGCATCTGTTTCTCTAACTCCATTATCCTCTATTTCAACTCCTTCAGGTGAAACATAAAATATATAATCATATTCATGTATTAAATCAGCTGCTAAATGAATAAAATTATCTTTTTCTAAATAATTCATTGATTTTGAACATTGAGCAAAAGCCATAACATCTAAAACTGTTCTATCTGTTATAATTTTATCTTGCATTAACTCAGCTGATCTTTCTGATAAAAATATTGTTTGACCCTTTAGTGTAGAGTCAGTATTTAATGGAATACCTAATGACATTAAATGTTTAGAACGTTCTGTTCTAATTTTATATTCTTCAAATTCCTTAAATTTTCTTAAAATATTAACAAGTGTTGTCTTACCTACACTCATTGTACCACAAAAACCTATCTTCATATCTTAAAATCTTGTTGTTGCTTTCATTGATGGATTCTTATACCAAGGTAATCCTTCTCTACTTTGTTGATATTCTTTAAATTCTTCAAATGTTTTTTGAATACCAAAAAGATAATATTCTTTTCTTACTGATTTATCATCTGAATTAACTGGAGTAATAGCTGGACCATCTGGATTATGATGTAACCAATTTTCATTACCTGTTTCTCTAAATAAATGGTGAAGTGCATTATTCACCTTTATTGTTTTATATTCGTAAATTCTCTCTTTTTTCATATAACTTTTATTTTATATGAATATAAGTAAAAAATATTGGAAAGCCAAACTGGTAATTAGATGTTTTCTATATAGAGAATAAAATCATCTATTATAGCCTTTTGTTTTTTTGTAAGATCTTTTTTATAATTTTCAAGAACTAACATTGGGTTAAGTGACTCTAATATTAGAGGTTTAATTCCTGATAATGTACTTTCACATAATGAAGTATACTCTGGAGTATAAACTGAATCATCTCCATAATCTTCAATATCATTAAGATACTGTGTTATTCTTAGTGGTATATTATTTGAGAATTTCATAAATACGTTTTTTTAATTTTATAAAAGCTTCCTTAAGTTGTTTAATTTGAGAGTTTAACCAACTTAATCTTTCACCCATACGTTTACCATTCATTGGGTTAATAATATTTTCTTCTGGAATGTGGTCTCTTAAAGGTTTTATATATTCACTTCCAGCTAGTAATACAAAAGTATCAGATTCAGGTTTAACACCTCTATCATTCATTTGAGATACAACAGTTTCAGCCCATTGTTCTTTTTGTGGTTTGTTAAAATCTTTAAGAGTCATATCATATGGTTCTAATTCTTTATCTAAAGGTACTAAATGATGTTTAGCTGATAAGATATACATTTTATCAGGTTTAAGAGACTCACCATATGCTTTTGTTTTTTGAAACATAGGAGAAGGAGAGTATAAATCTTGAGCTGGGGCTGGTTTGTCTAACTTTGCTTTAGTACAACTTAAAAGAACTATCTTTGCCATATTTGTTTTATTATAAATATAAGTTACTTTCTAATTGTTTATTTTTGTTTTTTATTTTAAACTTTCTATCTTTCATATAAGCATCATTCTCTATCATATTTTCAACAACATAAATTCCTTGTGATCCTGATACTGTAATACCCCTAGCTGATAAAGCATCTCCTACAAAATGTACATTTGGATATTTTGTTAAAGATAAATTCATATAATTTACTAATGGCTCAGGTGATAGATACTTAACCTCAGGCATATAAATTCCCCAATCATTACCTAATGTTGGAAATACTTTTTTCATATCTTCAATAAAATCTTCAATATATAAAGCATAGTCACCTAAAGCATCATATAATGAGTCCATACTATTAACTACTTCTACTTTTACATAATCACCTTCTGATGTTTTAGATGGTACTCTATTTGAGTTAGGTGAGTAAAATGTACCCTTACCATCTTTTTGTAATTTTTTAACTGCTTCTCTTGACCAATCAAATGGTTTATCTATACCTCTAATTTCCATTAGTATACCAAAATTAGTCATATCATTTCTATAACTTGGATCTTTCTTAGCGTGACCATTGTAACTAATATCTCCATACGTGTGTTCTGCTGCTACATAAGCTGCATTGTTGTTAGTACAAAATGATCTTAATGATACACCTTTATCTTCAAATTTTCTATATAGTTTAAAATCATATGAAATGTCTATTAGTTTTTGAAAATGATGTTGTGGTGCTTCAAATCTAACTCCCATTTGTACTGCTTTAGGTTCAGTTGGTAATTCATATTGTTCTGCTAATTGTTTACCAAAGTCAATTCCTGATTTACCAACACCAAATATTAAACGGTCATATTTTTGAGTCCAATCACCATTACCATTTAATTCTGTATAAGATAAATAATTTTCTCTAAAATTAATATTAGTTACTTTATTTTCCCAAATAAATTCTACACCACCATCAACTAAATAATCATACCAATTTTTACCTATTTCATGTAAATAATCTGTACCAACATGCCATACAGGAAATAGTTTTAAACCAAAATATGGTTTTATAAAATCTGGTTCTGCTTGTGGATTTGAGCATTGTACTTCTTCTGGTTTAGGATGAAAACGTTTAAAATTATTTATCACCTGATCCATTAACTCCATTGCTTTTTCTTCTCCACAATATTTTGATAATTGACCTCCTACACCTGTATGGTAAGTTAATTTACCATCTGACCATCCTCCTGCACCTAACATTCCTGTCATTACTTCTTCAGGTAATCTGTTGTATGGGTCCTTACCCATATCTATAATTGTAATTTTACCTTGATAGTTATTATCTACTAATTTGGTTGCTGCATTAATACCTGCTACACCTGCTCCTACAATTACTACATTATCACTTGCCATAAAATCTATTTAAAGTATTGTACATTCCTGCTACTCCAAAATCTGCACCATGTTTTTTATTTTGTTCTAAAAAAAACATCATTAATCTTTGAAATGAATTACCTTCATTTTTTCTTACTAAGTAAAATTCTTTATCTATATCCATTTGTTAATTTATTTTTTATTGTTAATATATAAAAAAAAAGTGACGTCTCCAAACTAGAGACGCCACAACTGTCTAAATAATTTTTTTAAAAGCGACTGGCTATGAATCAGTCTATATGTTTTATATTCCAGCTAATTTTTTCCATCTAGAAACTTCTTCACTAACACTATCTTCTTCCATCATACTACGCATACTCATTTTTTCTCTACGCTTAAGTGGATTTATTTCTTCCATTTTAGTTCCATTTGGAATACCACCTGTTTGATCTTTATACCCAAGTTTTTTACCTATTTCATTTGCTTTAAATCCTTTACCATCTTGATGAGTTCCTACAAGTTTTTTTGTTTCAAAATCTACAACATTATTAATAGGAGCCTCTCCTTCATTTACTTCTTCTTCCATAGTACCATCACTATCTTCTTCATAGTTAGGCATATATCCACCTTCTTCTATTTCTTCTCCTTCTTCTATTTCTTCTTCCATAGTATAATCAGGCTTTTTCTTTAAAAAACTTTTTGGTTCAGCTCCTGGGTCTATATTATTCTCTTCTATTTCCTTATCTTCATCTACCATTTCAGGCATTTTTTTACCATTTTTCTTTTCATAGACTTTTTTAAGCTTTTCCTGCATTTTTCTAATTTCTTTTATCTCTTTTTGCATTTCTTTAACTGCTGATTTTGAGATAAGTTCAGATAGATTTTCATCTTCACTAACCATATTTAATCTTTGTTCCTTAGCTAAAGCCATTTCTTCTAGCTTGTTTATTTTAGCTTCCATTGCTACAATAGCTGATTGAGCATCTATTTCAGCTAGTTCCATCATATAGGATTTTTTGCTGTTTTTATTTTTACCTTCATTTAAGTTTTCTAATCGTACACCTAGTTTAGGTAATTCTTTTCTTGCTGCTTGAACTGGATCTTCAACATCTATATCATGACCTTGTGCTTTTAATCCTCTTGCCATATCATCATAACTTAGTCCTTTATCTTTTAGAAACATATCTAAAATTGTAAAGATTTCATTTAATAAATCTTCTTTAGATTTTTTACTGTAATAATTTCTAACAGCTTGTTTAATTGTTTCTTCAGAACTTTCTTTTAAATTAAATTTTTTCATTTTATTTATATTTTTATTTCAGCTAAACCTCTTTTGCTTATTTCCTTTTTAGTAGATGGTGCTATACTATAATTTTTATGTTTTTTTGGATCATACTTTTCCAATTCATCTACACTAACATTGCCATCTGCATCGGTTTTAACTTCACCATACTTATCATCACCCATTCTAACGATACCGACAGTTTTAAACGTTTTGTGGTAAACCACATCATCTACTTTGAACTTACCACCCTCATATTCATTTACTTCTTTTTCTTCTTCTTTTAATAACTTACCTTCAGCTAAATATTTTTTTAAATCAAAATCGTTCATTTTTTTATTTTTGTTTTTATTTTAAATCAGCTTCTATTATTTCAATTTTGTAAGAATCTAAACCATTTTGGTAGTCGTAAGCATCATCAGAGTTTTTAAACACCATAACATCATTATCATTTATTCTTCCTCCATCAGGGTAAAAAGGGATTACTACATACACTTTAGATGAAGTTTCTTCATTTAATTTACTTTTAGCTAGATATTTTTTTAAATTGAAATTTTCCATTTTTATTACATTTCTTCCATATATTCACTAGCTTTTTCAAACAATGCCTTAAGTATATTCATCATATCTTCCATGTGATCTTTTTCACCTGCGTTAAATACTTGCTCTAAATATTCTTTCATATCTTCTTTTACAGTGTCTGTGTTCTTGTACTTTATTTCTTCTTCTTTTACAAGCTTGTTTTCTGTTAAATATTTTTTTAAATT
>CESW01008502.1_pt1 | contig 17126 bp, 18 predicted proteins | sample 531171 | NCBI WGS metagenome assembly CESW01 (sample SAMEA2621859, study PRJEB7988) | marine metagenome | biome: marine biome (ENVO:00000447); feature: surface water layer (ENVO:00002042); material: "saline water (ENVO:00002010), including plankton (ENVO:xxxxxxxx)" | depth 5 m
AAGAATATCAGCTAATTCGTTAACTTCTTTTACTGTTAAACCAACTAGCTGTTCTGCGACTTTTTTTATATCTGCCATTATTAAAGTATTTAATTATTAATTTTTATTGTCATTACACTTTACTTTTATTAGGATTTATCATTTGATTTATCCTCAGAGGTAAGTTCCCCTGCTTTATTTATTTCGTCATCGTTGTTAACTTCATCTACAGATTGATCTTCAACTTTTGTTTCTTCTGTAAGTTTTTCACTTAATGTTTTAACCAGGCCAGCAACTTTTCTGCTACTGGATTTTAAAGCAGAAATAACATTATTTGCTGGAGACTGAAGAATTGAAATAATCTCGCCAATTACTTCATCTTTAGATTTTAAATTAAACAATGCTTCTATATGTTCATCTCCAATATAAATTGCCTCATCAACAAATGCTCCCTTCAAAATTGGCTTATCACCATCTTTTCTGAATTTCTTAATAACCTTAGCAGGACTGTTTCCAACTTTTGAAAGCATTATGGATGTATTGCCTTTCAACAGATCTTTAAGTTCTCCAAAATCATTGCTGGATTCGCTCATAGCTCTTTCAAGAAAAGTATTTTTTACAACTGAAAGTTTTACATCTAAGTTAAAACATTCTCTTCTAAGCTTACTTGTTTGAGTAGCATCAAGACCAGCAATATCAGTCAAATAGATTGACTTATAATTAGAGAGTTGACCTCTTAGCTCCTCAACAACTTTAACTTTTTCTTCCTTTTTCATTTTATTATTCAAATTTTGACTCTATAGCAATTCCAGGGCTCATCGTACTAGACATTGAAATACTTTTAATGTAAACACCTTTAGATCCTGAGGGTTTGAGCTTGATAATTGTCTTAATTAATTCGTTAGCATTATCATTAATTTTATCTGCTGCGAAGGAAACTTTTCCTACAGAAGCATGAATAATTCCGTTTTTGTCAACTTTAAAGTCAATCTTACCTGCTTTAATATCATTAACAGCCTTTGCAATGTCCATGGTTACAGTTCCTGTTTTTGGATTAGGCATCAAACCTCTTGGACCAAGAATCTTACCTAATGGTCCTAATTTTCCCATTACACTAGGCATTGTAACAATTACGTCTACATCAACCCATCCTTTTTTAATTTTTTCAATATAGTCATTAAGTCCAACTAAATCAGCCCCGGCTTTTTTTGCTTCATCTTCTTTGTCAGGTGTAACAAGCGCTAATAGTTTTAAAGATTTACCCGTACCATGTGGAAGAGAAACTACACCTCTTACCATCTCATTTGCTTTTTTTGGATCAACACCAAGTCTTATGGCTAGGTCAACAGAAGAATCAAAATTAGTTGTAGTTATTTCTTTTACAAGTGAAGATGCCTCTTCCAAGCTATAGGACTTTTCAGAGTCTATCTTCTCAATTGAAGCCTTTCTGTTTTTAGTTTGTTTTACCATAATTATTTTGTAGGAGGTTCACCTCCATTAACCTTTATACCCATTGATCTAGCTGTTCCTGCAACCATTCTCATAGCAGATTCAACTGTAAAAGCGTTTAAATCAACCATCTTATCTTCTGCAATCTTTTTTATCTGATTCCATGAAACAGTTGCAATTTTATCCCTGTTTGGCTCTCCTGAACCTTTTTTCTTTTTTGATGCTTCTAACAATTGAACAGCAGCAGGTGGAGTCTTTATAATAAAGTCAAAACTCTTATCCTTAAAAACGCTTATAACTACAGGCAGAACCTTACCAGGTTTATCTTGACTTCTGGAATTAAACTGCTTACAAAATTCCATTATATTAACCCCAGCTGCACCTAAAGCAGGACCTACTGGAGGGGATGGGTTTGCAGCACCACCTCTAATTTGCAATTTTAAAACTTTATCTACTTCTTTTGCCATAATTATAATTTTTCAACTTGCATGTAACTTAATTCAAGTGGAGTTTTTCTTCCAAATATTTTTACCATTACCTCTAGTTTTCTTTTCTCTTCGTTAACATTATCAATTGATCCAGTGAAGCCATTAAAAGGACCATCAATAACTTTAACACTCTCGCCAATATTAAATGGAATATTAATTTGCTCACCTGAAATGGCTAATTCATCAACTTTTCCTAACATTCTATTTACTTCTGACTGTCTCAATGGTATTGGTTCCCCTCCTTTAGTCTCTCCAAGAAAACCTAACACATTTGAAACAGATTTAATGACGTGTAAGATTTCTCCGGTAATATCTGCTTTCATCATAATGTAGCCAGGAAAATATGTCTTTTCCTTAGATATCTTTTTACCCTTTCTTATTTGGATAACTTTTTCTGTTGGAACAAGCATCTCTTCAATTTGTTGATCAAGAGAAACCCTCGAAACCTCAGTCAAAATGTAATCCTTTATCTTGACTTCCTGACCGGTCACTACTCTAATTACATACCATTTTTTTTCTGCTACTTCCACCATTTATCCAATTAAATTAAAATAAAGCTTTACTACTCTAGAGAGAATTGAATCAGCGCCCCATATAACTAATGAGAAAATCACTGAAAAAACTATCACTAAAGCAGATAGGTTTAACAGTTCTGAACGAGGTGTCCATTTGACATTATCCCTCAGTTCTGTTACAGATTCCTTTATAAAGTTTATAATCGACATCATCTTTATTTGTGCACGGGTTGAGAGACTCGAACTCCCGACACCTGGTTTTGGAGACCAGTGCTCTACCAACTGAGCTAAACCCGTTTATATTTCACACAAAAGGTATCGAGCAGTAATGCAAGACACCCTTAGAGTTAATTAAACTTTGTTTTATTAGTCTAAAAGTTCAGTCACCTGACCTGCACCGACGGTTCTACCACCCTCACGAATTGCAAATCTCAGACCAACATTTAGTGCTATAGGTGATATTAACTCAACTTCAATCGTTAAGTTATCACCCGGCATTACCATCTCAACACCACTTGGAAGCACAATATTACCTGTAACATCTGTAGTTCTAACATAGAACTGAGGGCGATAATTGTTGTGAAATGGAGTATGACGACCACCTTCTTCTTTTTTCAAGATATACACCTCGGCTTTAAACTTTGAATGAGGAGTAACAGATCCTGGCTTACAAATAACCATTCCTCTTGAAATATCAGTTTTCTCAATACCTCTTAAAAGGATACCAGCGTTGTCACCAGCTTCACCTTTATCAAGTATTTTTCTAAACATTTCTATACCTGTTATTGTTGATTTAAGCTTTTCAGCTCCCATTCCGATAATATCAACTTCATCACCAGAATTTGCAATACCAGTTTCAATTCTACCAGTAGCAACAGTTCCTCTACCAGTGATAGAAAAAACATCCTCTATTGGCATTAAAAAATCTTTATCAACCTCTCTTTTTGGGAGTTCAATGTAACTATCAACACCTTCCATTAGTTTCATTACACTATCAACCCACTTTTGCTCTCCATTTAAAGCTCCAAGTGCAGAGCCAAGTACAACTGGAGTGTTGTCTCCATCATAATCATAAAATGTAAGGAGATCCCTTACTTCCATTTCTACTAGCTCTAAAAGTTCAGCATCGTCAACCATATCAGCTTTATTTAAAAAAGCTACAATTCTAGGAATACCAACTTGTCTACCTAATAATATGTGCTCTCTAGTTTGAGGCATTGGGCCATCAGTTGCAGCTACAACTAATATAGCTCCATCCATTTGAGCAGCTCCTGTTACCATGTTTTTAACATAATCAGCGTGACCAGGGCAGTCAACGTGTGCATAATGTCGGTTTGCTGTCTGATATTCAACATGTGATGTGTTAATAGTAATTCCACGTTCTTTCTCCTCCGGTGCATTATCAATTGAATCAAAGCTCCTAGCTTCTGAGAATCCTGCATCTGCTAGAACTTTTGTAATTGCAGCTGTAAGGGTTGTTTTTCCGTGGTCAACGTGACCGATAGTCCCAATGTTTAAATGAGGTTTCGATCTATCAAAAGTTTCTTTAGCCATAATAGTATATTTTTCTTGTTTTTTTACGAGCTGCAAATTTATAATTTTTTTCTCAGAAAATAACTGATTTGAATTTTTTTTTTAGATGTTTAGAAAAAAACATAAATTTTATTAAGTTTATAAGTAAAAACAATACTTTGAAAAGAAGAAAATTTATAAACAATGTTATAATTTCATCGATAGGATTAGGATCTATGGGCTCAATAAATCCATACAACTATTCTTATAAATTTCCATACAAACTCTCATTAGCACAATTCTCTCTTTTTAGACTTGAAATGTCTAGGAAAGTTGATCCAATGGATTTTGCTAAAATTTCTAGTGAACTTGGTTTTGAAGGATTAGAATATTTACAAATGTCATATACTGGAGGACTTTTAAGAGAGAAGAAAAAAACTTCTTTGAATGGAATGAAAAAACTAGCAAAGGATTTAAATACGAGATCTAAAGATTATAATCAAAAAAATGTTTTAATAATGATTGATGTTGCACCTGATCTAGGATCTTACGTTGATGATTATGATGATTATTACAAGTGGATTGATTGTGCAAGTGAAATGAAATGTCATTCAGTCAGGGTAAATTTGAGAGGTTCAGATGATAATTATAATAAATGGTCTGAAAACTCAATAAATAATTTAAATGTGCTTTGTGAATATGCAAAGTCTTCTGGTATTAATATTATTGTTGAAAATCATGGAGGATTTTCTTCAAATGCAGATTATTTAGTGAAAATAATAGAGAATATTGATTATCTCAATATTGGAACTCTTCCGGATTTTGGAAACTTTTGTATTAGACAAGATGAAAAAAAATATGGAGAATCTATCAAGCTATTTTCTGAGGGAGCTGAAAAGACATCAAATAGACCTCCTACTATTTATGATTCATGTGCAGAAAGATTTGATATGTATGATGGAATTGAAAAACTTATGAAATACGCTAAAGGTGTAAGTGCAAAAACTCATGGTTTCGATTCGGATGGTAATGATGTGGATATAGATTATAAAAAAATGCTTAAAATTGTAGAAAAATCTGGATACTCTGGTTTTATTGGAGTTGAAGCGCAAGCATTTACAATGGATCCAATTGAGGCGATTAAAGCATCAAAAAAATTATTACTAAATTCGTTAAGTTAAAAATAATATGAATATTTTATCTAAAATTTTATCAGTAATCGTAGGCTTAACAGTCATAAATGTATGGCTATTTAGATCTGGTAAATCATCATCTTTTAGGGGTGGAGATGCAAATAGCTTAATGGAAGAGTTTGAAGTTTATGGTCTAAGTGACTATTTCTTAACTATTGGTATTATTAAAGTAGGTCTAGCAATACTTCTTATACTTAGTCTTTATTATAAAAAATTAAGATTGATTTCAGCATCTGGGATTGCACTAATGATGTTAGTTGCTGTCTACATGCACTTTAGTGTTGGAGATGAACTTATAAAATCTATGCCAGCATCAGTTATGCTTCTTAGTTGTGTTATTATCGCATACTCATCCAAAAAATCATTTAATTGATCACAAAGCTGTTCTGATAAATTACTAATTTTGTCGAATTAATAAACAGTATAATGGAAATTAAAAACATTCAAAAATTTAATTTAGTTAACTCAGTTGCACTTGTTTCAATGTCAGCTTGGGGTTATCTTGATACTAGTTCATTCACTGCTCTAATTCCTGCTTTTTTTGGAGTAATATTACTTATTTTAGGAACGATGCTTACAAATGAGAAGCTTGTAAAATTATCTGCTCACTTATTAGTTTTATTTACTTTACTAATCTTGCTGGCATTAGTTATTCAGGTTTTGCCAGGTGTTGTTGAAAGAGGAGGTATAGGATTAATTAGGGTAATCTTAATGATTTCAACATCAGCAATTGCAATGATAGTTTTTATTAAAAGTTTTATTGATAATAGAAAATCTCGTTAAAATTTAAATCAATTTTGTTACTCTTAGGCATGAAGAAAATAGATAAATTATACTGAAAAATATAAATTAGCTAAATAAAAAATTCACAGAGCAGAATCATAAGACGAAGAAAATAAAACATGGTGAAGGAAGTTAAAACTTCTTAAACCAAAAAAACGCTGGACAATTCTAATTAATAAAATGAAAAAAATATCCTTATTATTATTTACGATATTAATTTATTCCTGTAGTTCTGTAAAATTTACTAACGAATATCTCACTGCTTCCTCACTCAATATAGAAGTAAAATTAAATGAAGAGAAAAAAAAGAATTGGCATAATCTAGATCTTCAAAAAGATTCAATTCCAGGTATGAGTGTCGAAAGAGCTCACACTGAACTTTTACAGGGTTTAAAGGCAAAAAAAGTTGTGGTAGCAGTAATTGATGCTGGGATTGATATCAATCATGAGGATCTAAATGGAGTAATCTGGGTAAACAAAAAAGAGGTTCCAAATAACGGTATTGATGACGATAAAAATGGATATATAGATGATGTACACGGATGGAATTTCTTGGGAGAGTCATATAATGAAACTCTTGAAATGTCAAGGATCATTAGAGATGATTTAACTAATTACAGAAAATATAAGTTTGCTGTTAGTACGTTAGAAAGAAAAGTTAAAGAGTCTAAACAATCATTAGTGTATTATGAAAAAATTACAGATGACTATATTAATGCAACTAAAATTATTTCTGATTTTCTTGGAAAAGATAAATTCTTACAGTCTGATATCTTAAAGATAAATTCTAATGACTCATTGATTCAAAGATCTAAAGAATTACTTTCATTCTATAATTCAAGAGATTTAGACCTTGATTATCTTAAGGAGGGTATTGATTATTTTTCTGATCAAATAAATTACCATTATAATGTAAATTTTAATGGAAGGACAATCGTTGGTGATAATATTTATGATATAAATGACATTAATTATGGTAACTCAAAAGTCCTTCACTCTAAAAACTCCGAAAGCCATGGCACACATGTGTCAGGAATTATTGGGGGGATAAGAAATAATTCAATCGGAAATAAGGGTATAAATAATAATGTAGAAATTATGGCAATTAGGGCTGTTCCTAATGGAGATGAATATGATAAGGACATTGCTCTTGGAATAAGATATGCTGTAGATAATGGGGCAAAAATAATTAACATGAGTTTTGGAAAGTCTTTTTCAACAAACCCCGAGTGGGTAATTGAAGCTATTAAATATGCAGCTAAAAATGATGTTTTGATTGTTCATGCGGCTGGAAATGATGCCAAAGATTTGGATGAATTAAATAATGAAAATTATCCAAATGATCAATATTTAGGTAAAAATGAATTTTCTGATAACTTTATTAATGTTGGGGCTAGCTCAGTTGAATTTAATGAAAATATTATTGCTGTTTTTTCAAATTATGGTTTTAAAAATGTAGACATTTTTGCCCCAGGTAATAGAGTATATTCTTTAATGCCAAATAATGAGTATGCATATCAAAGTGGCACTTCCATGGCTGCCCCATCTTTAACTGGTGTAGCATCAATGGTACTTTCATATTTCCCAAAATTATCAGCATCCAAATTGAAAGAAATTATTTTAGAAAGTGGTGTAGATATAAATTTAAGTGTCAAAATACCTGGTAAGGATAGAGAAACAGTTTTTAAATCATTGTCAAAAACGGGTAAAATTGTTAATGCATACAATGCTTTAATACTGGCTTCAAAAAGTAAGAGGAAATAAATTCTACTTATTAGCAAGTTGACCACAAGCAGCGTCAATATCTTTACCCCTAGATCTTCTTAAAGTAACTGTAATTTTATTCTTTTCAAGAAGATCTTTGTATAGATTAATCATGTTTTGACTGGCTGACTTAAAATTTTCGTCACCAATTGTATTATATTCAATCAGATTTACTTTAGATGGAATTGATCTACAATATTTAATTAATGCAGAAATATGCTCGATGCTATCATTTATATCTTTCCATACAATATACTCGAAAGTTACCTTTCTCTTTGTTCTAGAATACCAATATATAAGTGATTCTTTAATTTCTTTTAATGAAAACTTTTTAGAGAATGGCATTATAACATTTCTAGTTTCCTCAATCGCTGAATGAAGAGATAAAGCTAAATTAACTTTCAAATCTTCGTCAGCAAGCTTTATTATCATTTTTGGGATACCTGAAGTAGAAACTACGATTCTTTTTTGAGACATGTTTAGTCCTTTATCAGAGGATATTTTTTTAATTGATGTAATTAGATTATTATAATTCATAAGAGGCTCTCCCATTCCCATAAATACAATATTTGAAATAGATCTGTTGAAATATTTTAAACTCTGATTATTTATTGTTACTACTTGATCAAATATTTCGTCAGGATTAAGATTTCTCATTCTTTTTAGTTTTGAAGTTGCACAAAAATTACAATCAAGGCTACATCCAACTTGAGAAGATACACATGCAGTGGTTCTATCCTCGGTAGGAATTAATACTGATTCTACTGTATAATCATCAAAAAGCTTTACTGCATTTTTTATAGTACCATCTAAACTTTTTTGAATCTTATCAACTTTAATATGGTTGATTACAAAATTAGTATCTAGCATAAGTCTGAGATCTTTTGATAGATTTGTCATTTCGTCAAAAGAATAAGAGGATTTTTTCCATATCCATTCATAGACTTGTTTGCCTCTATATGAATCAAAACCTTTTTCTTTTAAGAAATCAATTATTTGATCTTCAGATAAATTTCTTATATCAATTTTCATTTCGAGCATAAATTTAAACTAATTAGTTAGATTTGCTTCTATGAAAAATTCATATGCTTTAGTAACGGGCGCAACATCAGGAATAGGACTTGAGATTTCAAGAGAACTTGCTAGAAGAGGTTATAATCTAATATTAGTTGCCAGAACAAAAGAAAGATTAAGTAAAACATCCAGAGAATTAATTAAAGAGTATAACATTAAATGTGATTACTTTTCTTCAGATTTGACTCTAATTAACTCCCCGGAAGAAATTTATCAATTTACTAATCAAAAGAAATACAGTATATATATACTTGTAAATAATGCTGGATATGCTCTTCCGAATGCATTCCATATTAATTCCATGGAAGATGAAGAAAAATGTTTAAGAGTTCTAGGAACTTCTGTTATTGCACTTACAAAAAAGTATATTAATGATATGATATCAAATGGTAGTGGTAAAATTATGATTGTCTCATCTGTTGCTGCATTTGCACCAGCTTCAGCACTTCAAGCTCTTTATGGTCCTATCAAAACTTTCATGAACAGATTTAATGAGACTCTAAATTATAATTATAATAGTATGGGGATAACTTCAACTGCTCTTTGTCCAGGCTATACAGTAACAAACTTTCACAAAGCAAGTGGAATACAAGATGAGATGGATGGTGTTCCTAAATTTTTAAAGAAAAGTGCAAAAAGAATTGCAGTTGAAGGAGTTGAAGCAATGATTAAAGGCAAAAAAGTGTCAGTCCCCACAAAAACATGGAAGTTAATTGTATTAATATTAAAGTTCATACCAAATTGGATTTTTTCTTTGTTAAGTGGAATATTAGCTCCTGGAAGGTATAAATAAATTTATGTTAATTTAGTGACAATTTTAAATCAATAAATATGAAATACATATATACTTTAATGTTCAGCATAATTTTAATGAGTTGTAATGAGACACATCACGCAGTTGTTAAAGTTGACGATGAACTAAGTTCAAATATCAAACTTCTTATTGAAAAATATGTAGAAAATGATTTTGATGTATCAGATTTCTATACTGAAGATATTATTTCTAGAATTAATAATTTAGAAATAACTGGTTATGAAAACTTAATGCAAGGATTTCAAGCTCATCATGATATATTATATAACAACATTGTTGTAGAAGACTTATATGTTCACACCAATTACTTTTCAAGCGGTGACATTTGGTCTAATGCATGGTTTACATGGAAAGGGACTGGTAAGACAACTGGTGAGGATTATACAAACAGAGGTCATTTTGACTATAAATGGGAAGATGGTAAGATTGCAATCTTACAGGCTTATTACAGTGAATATGCTGAACAAAATGAAGCTGCAGCATATGCCGCTTCTCAAAACTAAATTTATAACCCACTCCTTTAGAGTGGGTTTTTTAATATGATTTTAATAATCCTCCATCGATAGGTATTGAAGCTCCATTAATATAAGATGCTTTGTCAGAGCTAAGAAAAGATACGAGATATCCATATTCTTCAGGTTTACCAAGTCTATTTAATGGGACTTGAGATTTCATCTTTTCTAAAACTTCAATCTCTGATATATTTAAAGATTTTGATTTCTCTTTATTTAATTCTTTAATTCTCTCAGTATTAAAATATCCAGTTAAAATTGAGTTAATAGTTATTCCGTCTTTACCTACATCAACTGATAAGCTTTTGGCCCAAGCAACTACTGCAGACCTTATACTATTCGATAGCACAAGATAATTGAGGGGTTCCTTAACAGATACAGAAGTAACATTAATTATTCTGCCCCATTTATTTTTTTGCATCTTAGGGATAACTAACGCGGTAGTATGAACAACGCTCTTAAATAATAGATCAAATGCTTCTTGATAAGATTCAATATTTTTTGACAATGAATTTCCTGCAGGTGGCCCCTGAGTATTATTTACTAAAATATCTACTTGATTATTTTGAATATATTTTTCAACCTTAATTTTATAATCTTCAAATTTTGAAAAATCTACAACTAAATAACTGTGATTATCAAAGTTGGGAAGTTGATCAACAATTTTTTTTAGTTTAGATTCATTTCTTGCCATTAGACAAACACTTGCTCCAGAATTAGCAAGTTCGGTCGCGATACCTAGACCAATTCCTTTGCTACTTCCTCCTATTAAAGCTTTTTTTCCTGTTAAATCAATTTTCATCCTATGTCATCTCTTTTTGGACTAAAAACATCTATTATCTTACACTTAGTGATTGCTCTTCCTGAATGAGGAACATTAGATGGTATAAAAAAAGTGGATCCTTTAGTACAAATATTTATCTTGCCTTCAAAAGTGAACTCAAATTTACCCTCAATAACATACATCAATTGTTCATTTACATGATTATGTTGTGGAAGGCTAGCTCCTTTGTCAATTTCCCAATATACCCAGGTAAAGTCAGAGCCATGAATGATTCTTCCGTGAAAACCTGGCATTATTTCATTTGAACTTAATTCTTTAATATTCATAGTTGGTCATTTAATTTAATAAAGTTTATTTTAATATCCCAAGCAAATAAAAAAGTGATATTACAATAATAATAACAATTAAGAAACTAATTAATATTCTTATTGCAACTTTAATAACCACACTATTGTTTTGTTTCATATAATTCACCAATAAACTCTTGAACTTTAGTTTTTTAAATTAAACAAAAATTCTAATTTTATAAAATAACTAAACAAAATCAGCACACTATTTAATATATAAACTTTAAACTAAATGAGTGGAACTTTTGAAACATTAGATTATATAATCTTTGGTCTTTATGCTGCAACAATTTTAGGAATTGGTTTGTGGGTTTCAAGAGACAAAAAGGGGAAACAAAAAAATGCCGAAGATTATTTTCTAGCAAGTAAATCACTTCCGTGGTGGGCGGTTGGTGCATCATTAATTGCAGCTAATATTTCTGCTGAACAGTTTATTGGAATGTCAGGATCTGGATTTGCTCTTGGACTTGCAATTGCTTCATATGAATGGATGGCTGCAATTACACTTTTAGTTGTAGGTAAATATTTTCTGCCAATATTTATTGAAAAAGGTCTATATACAATTCCTGAATTCATAGAGAAAAGATACAGCACTAACCTTAAAACTATCCTTGCAATATTCTGGATTGCACTTTTTGTTTTTGTTAATCTAACAACTGTTTTATTTCTCGGAGGTAAAGCCCTCGACACTATAATTGGAGTTGGAGATGGCTCAATTTTGCTGAATAGTATTATTGGACTAGGTTTATTTGCAGCTGCGTATTCTCTTTGGGGAGGTCTTGCTTCTGTGGCTTGGACAGATGTTATTCAAGTCGTAATTTTAATTTTTGGAGGACTTTTAATGACATATTTTGCTCTTGCTAATGTGACAGATTCTGGGAGTTTTGTCGAAGGTATAAAGTATGTTTATGAAAAAGCACCTGAAAGATTTTCAATGATATTGTCTAGAGGAGAAATAATAAAACCAAATGGTGGAGATGCATGGTGGGATCTACCAGGACTTGCAGTATTAATTGGAGGTATTTGGGTAGCAAATCTTTATTATTGGGGATTTAATCAATACATAATTCAAAGAACACTTGCAGCAAAAAGTCTGGCTGAAGGTCAAAAAGGGATTGTTTTTGCAGCTTTCCTTAAATTAATAATACCTGTTATTGTTGTTTTACCAGGTATAATTGCTTATGTAATGAATATAGATGAATCTGGAATGCTCACAACTGCATCAGTTGACCCAGGATTTATAAGTGCTGCTGGAAATTTTGCAAATGATAATGCTGCACCATGGTTAATCAAAAACTTTATTCCTGTTGGTGTAAAAGGCTTAATCCTTGCCGCACTTGCTGCTGCAATTGTTTCTTCTTTAGCCTCAATGTTAAACTCCACATCTACGATTTTTACAATGGACATATATAAATCTCATTTCAATAAAAATGCTTCAGATGCCAAAATGGTTTCAGTTGGAAGAATTACTGCAGTCATTGCATTAATTACAGCAATAATAATTGCACCTCAGCTTGGAAGTCTTGGACAAGTATTTATATTTATTCAGGAATATACTGGAGTTGTAAGTCCAGGAATATTAGCAGTATTTTTAATGGGGTTATTCTATAAAAAATCAACAAATAATGGTGCTATTTGGGGAGCTATATTATCAATTCCAATAGCTATGTACTTTAAAGTTGCTCCTAAAGGATGGAGTGATGCATTAATTTTTATTGAATTACCATTTATGCATCAAATGGGATACACTTGTATTGCCACTCTTGCTATTATTGCATTTATAAGTTATTTGGATGGAAATCAAGATGATCCAAAAGGTATAAATCTTACAAAAAAATTATTTGCAACAAATAAGACATTTAATATTGGTGCATTTACTGTTTTAATAATTACTGCATTTTTATATGCATTGTTTTGGTAATTTAATATTATTCAATTAGAGACTGATATACTGCTTCCTTAATCTCTTGCTTAATTGGGTATGGGTTATTTATTAATTGAATGAGTGTAACAACAACGATTTCCTTTTCTGGATCAATCCAAAAAAAAGTGCCTGCTGCTCCTGACCAATAGTATTCTCCTACACTACCTGAAGATCTCAAATATTCTGGATCATTTACTATACCAAACCCAAGGCCAAATTTTATTGAATCTCCATACCAGTACTCTGGATAACCAGAGGAACCAGTAAATTTAACTCCATTTGGCAATTGATTTTTAGTCATAAAATTTAATGTCTCTTCATTTATTATTCTTACACCATTAAATAATCCATTATTTCTTAACGTTTCTGCAAAAATCATAAAGTCTTCTGCAGTAGATACTAAACCCCCACCACCTGAAAGAAATTCTGGATTATAATAACTCCGACTATTAGGTTTATTTGAAAAATATTCATTTTCTAATTTTTCAGTCTTTTTAGTTTTTCTATTATAAAAATAATTGGGTATAAATCTATCCCTCTTATTGATTGGGACTTTAAAAAAAGTATCCACCATACCTAATGGTTCAAAAATATATTTTTGTAGATACTGGTCTAGCGATTCGCCTGAAATTTTTTCTACTAAAACTCCTAAAACATCAGTTGCAATTGAATAATAGAATTCCTTACCAGGTGAAAATCGTAATGGTAATTTTGAAACTCTGTCAATAAAATCATCATTTCCTTTTGAATCATATATTCCAGCATAATAATATCTATAATCAACTGGATGATCTGACCACCCATAAGATAATCCAGCTGTGTGGTTTAAAAGATTTTTAATTGTCATCTTAACTTTTGGACTTTTTAACTCCCCTTCATTTGTTAAAACCTTTATTTTAGAAAAATCTGGCAAAAATTTTTCTACTGGATCATCAAGTTTAAAAAGTTCTTTTTCATGAAGCTGCATTATAGCTAATGATACAATTGGTTTAGTCATGGAATATATTCTGTAGAGATCATTCTTTTTAATTGCCTCATCAGATTCAAAACCTCTTTTTCCAAAAGATTTGAAATAAACTATTTTACCATTTCTATTAATAATAGTTGTAATATTTGAAACTTTATTATCATCTACAAGCCTTTTAGAAATTTGAGAAATTTTTTCTAATTTATGATAAGAGATACCCAGCTCCTCTGGGCTAGTATGATCGAGTTGACTAAATAAAAAACAAGGTATTATGTTAATTAAAATAATAAATTTATCAGAGTTCATTTTATTCGTATGACATTAATAAATAGTTAATTTTTTACTTAATTCTTCCAGTGAAACACCCTTTGTCTCTGGCATTACAAAATGAGTAAATAATAATTGTAAAACCATCATAAAAGCGAAAAATGCAAATACAATCCCAGGACCAATCCAGCCAAATAAGAAAGGCACAAATGATGGTATAATAGCAGCTAAAATCCAGTGAGTTGAAATTCCAAATGATTGACCATAACTTCTTAAGTGGTTAGGAAATATTTCTGAAATATACACCCAAATAATTGCTCCTTGCCCAATTGCATGGGATGCTATGAATAAAAACAAAAAAACAGGAAGTCCTTTTCCATTCCATTCCAGAAAAAAAGAAAGACTTATCAAAGTTAGTGATATTATGTAACCAATTGATCCTATATACATTAGTGTTTTTCTACCAATTTTATCAATTAAGCTAATTCCTAAGAATGTAAAAATTACATTAGTTACACCTATACCTATGCTATTCAATAGCGCTGCACTTTGACCAAGACCACCTTCTTCAAATATCCTTGGGGCATAATACAAAAAAGCATTAATTCCTGAAAATTGATTAAAAGCTGCGACTAAAAAAGCAAGTGTAAGTATAAAGGTATATTTCTTTTGAAAAATTGATTCTGATTCAACGCTTAACTTTTTATCTTTTAATATTTCATTTATTAATTCATTTGCATCATCTTTTGAATAAGCATCTTTTATAATTTTTTCTGCTTGATCTTCTTGATTATTTAGATAAAGCCACCTAGGACTTTTTGGAATAGAAAAAACAAGAAGAGTGTAAACTATTGCAGGTATAGCTTCAACTCCCATCATATATCTCCAATCATTTTCACCAATTCCACTAAGCAGGTAATTTGAAAAAAATGCAATTAAAATTCCGGTTACAAGATTAAATTGGTAGAGTCCAACGAGTCTTCCTCTATTTTTTGCTGGTGCAATTTCTGAGATGTATGCGGGAGCTGCAATACCTGAGACACCAACACCTATTCCACCCAAAAATCTGAAGAATGCAAAAGATATTGGGTCATTTGCTAAAGCAGATCCAATTGCAGAAATTGAATAAAAAATTCCAATAAATATCAATGTGTTTTTTCTCCCGAATTTTCTTGTTGGAATCCCTCCAAATATTGCTCCAAAAACAGTTCCCCATAAAGCCATTGCCATTACAACAGAACCATGAAAAATATCTGAAGAATTCCATATTTCCTGAAGTTTTTGATCAGCACCAGAAATTACTACAGTGTCAAATCCAAAGAGAAATCCAGCTAGAGCTGCAGTTATTGACCATTTTAATAATTTATTCATCTTAAGTAACTAGAAATAACTAATTAATTTTAATAGAAATTTATCAATAAATGAAAGTTGTGATTTATGACTCCCACCAGTATAAATTAGAAATCCAGCATTGATTATTAGGTCTATGAAGATTACAACAAAAAAAATAATTATGTACTTGACGTTTTTTCTCATTTTTTTAACAAATAATAAAACTAATCTTTAACTATCTTATTTAAATTTGTTAGAAATAATTATTACTAATTTATGATTTTTGACCTGTTTGGCACATTTTTTTCTATATTACTTTTTGTTGTTGCAATTATAATTGTTAGGAGGTGGGAAAAAGAAAATATACTTGGTAAAAAGTTTATTCTACTTCTAAAAATAGTTTACTTCGGAGGAGCTATATTTGGGGCTTTTTTGCTAATATACCAGATAATTTTCAAGACTTCACTTTAAATATAATCATTGGTAATAATATCATTGACTTTTATTACTTTTTTTTCAATTTTATTATACTTTATCCAATCCAAAAATGTTTGTACTTTTTCAATATCAAACTCACCCCAATTTCTACCATAATTCATAGAAGATATAGATAGATCATAACACTTTTCTAGATTTATATTTTTTTCATAATCTGGTATATATTTTTTTAATATCTCTAATGATTCTTTTTTATTTTCAAATGAATAAATAAAGCCTTTTCTTGATGCCTTTATAAAAGAATTGGCATATTCAATAACATTCAAATCATCTCTATTACAAACTATAACCGGTGAATATGAGTAAGGTATCATATAATCTTCCATTTTAAAATATCTAAATCCAATTTCAAGCTCAGATGCTTGAATACCCTCCCAATTCATAAAGATCCAGGTTGAGTTTGAATTATTTTTGATGATTGTATCCCAAATTCCCAATTTATCTGGATATAAAAATTTTACATTACCTTTTCCTCCGTCGTTAATTACCATTTGTCTTATTATATGATCTTCATATCTAGCATTAAATGAAGAGTAACTTTTACCATCTAAGTCTTTAGGTGAATTAATTTTTGAATCCTCAGTCACAACTATGGCACTTAAATCTTTCTTTAGAATAGCTGCAATACCAATAAGATTTAACTTATTTTTTTTTGTATGATAACTTATTAGAGTTTCAGTAGGACATAGAGCAAATTCTACAATGTTTAACTCTATTTTTTTTGCAGGTGTTATGGAGTAATTATCATTCAATGGATTTACAATCTCGAGATCAATTCCAAGTTCTTCGTAAAAATTATTTTCTAAAGAGACAAAAAACCCAATGTGATTTATATTTGGTGTCCAATCTAGTGCTAGTCTTAATTTTTTCATTTATATAAATTTTTGAGCCAATAACGAGATTTGAACTCGTGACCTTTTCCTT
>CESW01057403.1_pt1 | contig 17103 bp, 18 predicted proteins | sample 531171 | NCBI WGS metagenome assembly CESW01 (sample SAMEA2621859, study PRJEB7988) | marine metagenome | biome: marine biome (ENVO:00000447); feature: surface water layer (ENVO:00002042); material: "saline water (ENVO:00002010), including plankton (ENVO:xxxxxxxx)" | depth 5 m
CTTTGTATGGCCGATGAAATGCTAAACCAAGCTGGTTCACTCTCTGGGCTACTGAGATGGGATCTTTCTGACTTTCAAAAAATTTCTGGGATTGGAAAAGTCAAAGCACTTCAACTTTCGACCCAAATCGAAATTGCTAAAAGAATGATCCGGGGAGAAAGAAACCAAGAGGTCATCTTGGAGGATCCCGAGATGGTATGGGAGTACTTGTACCCTGAAATTCGTTCCGATACTGTAGAAAAAGTTTGGGTCCTTTGCTTAGACCGAAGAAATAAACTGATCCGAGCTGAGGCGATCACCTCAGGCACTGCTACTGGTAGCCTGGTTCATCCAAGGGAAGTTTTTCGTCCTGCAATCAGGCATGGCGCCACTGCGATTATTCTCGCTCACAATCATCCCAGTGGAGACCCCACTCCGAGCTCGGCTGATCTGCGGGTAACCAAGAAGATTTCAGACGCGTCGAAAGTGGTGGATTTCGAAATGCATGATCATGTCATTCTCGGTGAGCCGGAAAACTGTCCAAAAAAATTAGGATACTACAGCTTTTCGGAATCAGGACTAATGAGTTAGAGAATAGTGATACTCACCAATCAGTCTGTTGAATAAGGATTTCAGTGGTGGGTAGAAACTCATTTAATTTTATAATTTTTCTATCGTCAAAAGGATTTGAATAATTAAGCCCGTAAGTTAGTAAAAGCTGTTCTAACTTACCTAAGGATTCAAAATCCCTGTAATCGAATGATTGTGCCATATAGTGAACTCCTAATTGCTTAAGATTTGGAAAGTTTTCTAAAAGTTTAAAATCGAAACTGGCTCTAAGTCGTAAAACAGCTAGATTTTTCATTCCGAAGAAATTTGAAATTTTATTTGTTCCAACTGTCAATTTCTCTAAATCAATTAGCTTAGATACTGGAGAATAATCTTGGATGCGACCTCCGTGTAAATTTAAAAACTCTAGTTTTTGAAGGTATATTACTGGTTCTATGTCAGAAATTGTATTTTGATTTAAGCTCAGATGGGTTAATTCAGTAAGATTTTCCAAAAAATCTAAATTTGATAAATTCACACTCCTTTTTTTCCCCGCATAAATTTTTCCAACTCTATCATAATCCTCCTGTAAAATTCTCCCTCTTTTCCTACGAATTTTTTGTCTCATCGCATATTCGAAACCATTCTCGTCCAAACGGAGTACAAAAGGAGGATTTGCTTCTTCTTGCTTTTCTAAAAGATAATCAGTCTTAGCCGCGGATGATTTTTCATTGAGAATTGTACAAATTTCAGAAATTTCAGAAATTTTTTCTTCACTGAGTTGGCTAATTACGGAAGTTTCCTCGTTTTTAAATTCAGAAACTTGTTTATTCAACAGCGGAACTAGTTCTTTTTTTTGATACAAAGTATCTACCTGACCATAGAGAACCTCTAATTGTTGAGCATCATTGACTACTTTTAATCGAAATGCCGTACCTCTGATGCCCGAAACTCCCAGACGACTTTCAATGTAGAATGAAGATTTCTTATCGAGTTTTTTTGTGTCCACGATCATTTCACCAACATCAAGTCGAAATTTCACCATCGATGGACTGATTTCCTGATCAAATTCTTCCAAGGTAAGAATTGGTTCCGCAGTGATTAATTCCTGAAAATAGGTTTTAATGTAAACTTCTGAGTTTGGTTGAAAACGAATGACAGTCCCATTCGTGAGCAAAAGATCAAGTATTCCAGTTTGCCTAGTATTAATTTGATAACCCACCATCAGCACCTCTCCAATTCTAGGATAACGCCATTTAGGTGGGCGTATATTTTCATAGTCTTCAATGAAATCGCTTTGACCTTCCTTTACCCATACTTCTCCAGATTTTGAAAGAACGATTGCACCCCCTTTTATATACCCTTCCCAGTCGTCATCCTCCAAATAAAATTGATCCGGCTTACGAGAAATTAATTGCTTTCTGTTTTGAATTAGCTGCTGTACATACTCCTGATCGATGGAAGAAAAACGATTCAAGGGAACAGAAAACAATCTTCCATTGGAAAGTCTTATCTTAATACTTTCATCAATTTGCTCGATGAAGCGGGCCTCCAAGGTGCGTCCGTCCGAACTGGTCCAGGTACGGATTGGTTCTTCGGCAAATAAACCTAATAAGGTAAAACTTAAAAAGAATAAGATGCCTTTTAACATTAGACATCTCATTACAAAAAATAACTACGCAGTCAAAAAATAAAATGCTTTGATAGAATTGACTAACTTTTGAGCTTTAAAATCAAGACACTCCATCGCTCAATTGAAAATCTAAGCCCAAAAGTCTGATCATTTCTGGGTTCTTCAAATGTCGAAAATCTTGAACCAAGTTTTAAACTTTTTCCACCATATTGAAGAGCGTTGCTATCCAATGCTACTTCCCATTCTCCTGAATGGGGGCATCCCCAGTCACGATCGCACAACTGACTCGAAAAATTACATGCAACCAAGAGAGTGTCCTGAACAGTTGCCCCAAACTTCACAAAAGACAAAGTTTGTCCTTCGGCGTCATTACAGTCAATCCATTCAAATTTGTCTGATTCATGGTCTGATTCAGCCCAAGTTGGATGAGTCAGGTACATGTTATTTAAATCGGCTACCAAAGTACTCAGTCCTTGGTGCTGAGAGAATTCCAAAAGCTCCCAATCCAGTGAAGCTTCAAAATCCCACTCCTTCCATTGCCCAAATTCACAACCCATAAATAAGGTCTTTTTTCCAGGCCAAGTCCATTGCAATGCAATCATCGAACGTAGATTCGCTAAACGATGCCCTTCTTCTCCCAAATTCATTTTATTTACGAGTGAGCCTTTACCATGGACTACTTCATCATGAGAAAAGGCTTGAACAAAATTTTCCGAAAATTGATACATAGCCCCAAATGTAAGTTGATCATGAGAATGGGACCGTTTTTCAGGAGTGGTGGAAAAATAGCCTAAAATATCATGCATCCAACCCATATTCCACTTAAAATCAAAGCCTAACCCACCCATATGGGTTGGCTGTGTAATTTTTGGGAATGCCGTGGATTCTTCTGCAATACTGACTACATCTGGAAATTCCTCATGGATTACTTGATTAAATTGTTTTAGGAACTCAATCGCTTCAAGGTTGTGATTCCCACCATGACAATTGGGAACCCATTCGCCATCCTTCCGCCCGTAATCAAGATATAGCATCGAAGCAACTGCATCGACACGGAAACCATCAACACCAAATCTTTCAATCCATGAAATTGCACTTCCGATAAGAAAACTCCTTACTTCTGCTCGACCGTAATTGTAACAGAGAGTTCCCCACTCAGCGTGTCTGCCTTGTCGGGGATCTTCATGCTCAAACAAACAGGTCCCATCAAAACGAGAAAGGGAAAAATCATCTGTCGGGAAGTGAGCGGGGACCCAATCAATAATGACTTTAATCTTTTTTTCTTTCAGCCGTTGGATTAAAACTGCAAATTCTTCCGGGGTTCCATAACGGTAAGTGGGGGCATAATATCCTGTGACTTGATATCCCCAAGAGGCACCATATGGATACTCGCTAGGTGGCAGAAATTCAACATGTGAAAAACCCATCTTACTGAGATAGGCAGGTAGTTCATCTGCGAGCTCAAGGTAAGAAAGAGAACGATTTTCCATTTGGTGGTGCTTCCAAGAACCGATGTGCATCTCATAGACAGAAAGCGGAGAAGTCCTAGGGTCTCTACTGCTTTGCAAGTCACATCCAACCAATGGATTTGGGCTTTGAATGATAGATGCATTGCCTGGAGGCGGTTCGAAACGAAAGGCAAATGGGTCGGTTTTTTCACGCATGACACCATCTGCCCCCAAGATTCGGAACTTATATTTATCACCGATTTTCGCAAAGGGTACAAACAATTCACGGCATCCGCTGGAACCCAGAGACCTCATCGGTAAACTTACAGGATCCCATAAATTAAAATCTCCAACTAAATGAACACTTTTAGCGGACGGAGCCCAAACAAGAAAAGAAATACCAGAAACTCCTTGATGCTCCACCGGAATTGATCCTAATTTCTGAAAGGGCCTTCGGTCGGTTCCTTGGTTAAAACTCCGAAGTCTTTCTTCCTGAAAATAAGGCTTAAAAGAATAAGGATCAGTCCATTCATTTATGGAGTTTTTGTATTTGGAGATAAAACGGTACCGACCAAGTGGTTGAACACTGTTAAACACGACTTCAAAAAGTCCACCCTCCGCAATCTTTTTAAGGGGGACTTTAAATTTTCCTGTTTCACTTACCAAAGTGATTTCTAGAGCATAGGTATCTAACGCTCTAGCCACTAACTTGTTACCTTTCTCTAATCGATGGACTCCGAGAAAGAAATGAGGGTCTCCAAGTCGGCCACTCAAACAACTTTTTATCTCTGAATCCTGAATGATCATTTCTATTTATACTCCTCCATCCGTTTCAGAGAAAGGGAATTCCGAGATAAAGAATTAAATTTCTTTCTTGTTCTTGTTCAACTCCTCTTCATCTTAGCTTCGGTGCGGATACAATTTTTAGCTTTAGCCTTCAACCTCTCCATCAGTTTGGCGTTATTTTCATTCGGTCAATCTGTTCAAGAGACATCATCAAGCGAGGATGGGGCTGTCCTTACTGCCGAATTGCCCCTTCTTTATGATGATCTTAAAAAAACTGTTGAGGCCAAAAAAAATGCGGTTCTTCGCACTCAAAACTTTATGTTACAAGCTGAAAGCATTATCTGGGAAAAAAATGCCTCCCTTGTCCTTGCCGATCAAGATGTTATTCTTACCGCACCTGGGGTTCGTCTTTTGTGCAACTCATTAAAACTTAATTTAAAAAATGGGGACTACCTAGCCTTAGAAGTGGAAACAGGATTTTACCCATGGAGCTTTACAGCTGGCTCCTTTACCCGAACAGGTAAAGAGGTTGTAGCTAGTCAAATCAAACTTTCGCAGGAATATTCAGAAGAAAGTAAGCTTAGCCCAACGATTTCTTTTAAGGAACTAACCTTCGATCAAAATAACAGCCACCTGCAAACAAGTACCGGACTGATGGAGGTTGGAAACTTGCCACTTTCTCCGATCCCACCCCTGAGCTTAAATCTAGGCGGAAATAAAAGAACTTGGAGGTTTCGGGCAAAAGCTGGAAAAAAAGCAAATATGGGTTGGTATTTAGGGAAACGAGCTCGATGGGAAGTAGCAAAAATCAATACCGAAACTGAAATTACGGGCTATTTTAAACGCGGAATATTGCTCTCTTCAAAGCTGAATTACGAATCGGAGGAAGATCCTAAGAATTTGCCCTGGGTGGATACTTTTGTCGAATTTGGATGGCTCAATGATCAAGGAAGTTTGGGTTTGGATCGAAGGGGTTTAAAATTTTCGGATCAAAGGACTTATTTGGACACTCAAGTGATTTATATTAAAGAACAAGGCATAAGGGTAGCAGGGGAAATAAATTATGAAAGTGATTCTGAAATTAATCGCGATTTGCGAATTGAGAATTTTAGTAACAGTCAGTGGAATGATTACTATTTTGAGCTTGGATACGAGCAGCACTGGGGAGGTTTTTCTGGCCTGCAACGATGGCAAGTGAATGAACACGAAGGAGTTTTGGAAAGAAGACCGAACTTACGATTAGAAATGGCCCCTCTCAGCTTTCCTTTCGAGTCAATTCATCATTCAGCAGTGATCGAATATTCGGATCTAAGAAGTAGAAACTCGAATGGAGAAGTCATCGCAGAATCCACCAAGTTAGATGCTTCCATTCGAACTTTTCGCCCATTCAAGATAACTAATGGATTGATTTACACCCCTTCCATCACTGCTCGAAGCCAGAATTATCAAGTCGGTGATGCAAGCCCCCAGGCCACATGGACTGAATGGGCAAACGAATTGAGGCTTCATTTGTTTGCAAATTATGAAATGAGTAACTTGTTATGGGAAATTGATGGCCTTCATCACTCAATGGATTTCATTTTAACTCATCAACACCTTGAGTTGTCTAGCGAAAAACAGAGCCTTCTAATTCCAAAGCTCGACTCGTCTGAGTTTCGCTTAAATCTGGAACCTCTTAACTTAATGGATTTAATCGAGGCGGATCATTTGATTTCCTCTAATGCAGTACGGCTTGACTGGATCCAGAACTTAACCACCAATGGTGACTATGGTATGAGAGACTTGGCCTACTTGAAGTTAACACAGGATTTATGGAAAGAATCAAGCGACCCACAGGAAGATGCTGAATCCTTTTATGCTCAATTTGATTTTGCACCTGCTAGATGGCTTCGATTGAGAGGTCAAACGAAGACCAATGACTTTGAGGCAGGTACCATAAATATTTACTCTGCTCTCCTGAATGATGGTTATGAAAATCAATATCAAATTTCACGGATTCACTTTCCAAATACCAATAAACAATGGTCTCTGAGTGCGTCCAGGCTAATTGATTACGGAAAAAAACTACTTTTTTCACTTCGCTATGATTCAGAACAAAAAACTTTTCCGTATTGGCATCTTGCTTTTGAAATCGATTCTCGAAATAATTTTATTTATCTGCTTTCTCTTACAGAAAGAAGAGGAACCACAAAGGAAGACGAGATTGAATTAAGTTTCGGATTCAGGCTTTATTCTTTCTAGTGTTTTGAGAGGAGATTATGGAAGGTTGACTATTTCTACATTACGTTAATAAATAAATATATGGAGAATCGTTTGCATAAGAATAATTTGCCTGTCAAAGACCCAAAAGTAATGGCCCATCTTTTTGGCATTGGATTGGATTGTGATGATGGACATAAAAGATTAACGCAGGCTGATAAGTTTTCAATTATGGGAGGCTCAGAGCAAACTCATGATAAAATGACTGAAACTCTATGCAAAACCTTCGAAGATTTGAAAAATAAAGGCAAAAGTTTGCAAGACGCTTCCATGGATGAGATTTCGGACCTAATTCGAAAAAATAGCCCTTCTTGAATTGCTTTTTCTTTTTTTACAATCATGTCAGATTCACCACCACCTCCTCCTCCCCCGCCTACACCAAGCAGTGGCACTCATGGCCTTAAACTTACACCTCCGGCTCAGCCTTCACCGGGTATGACCCCTAAATTTAAGGTCACTAAATCTCCTTTTTCCCAGCCTGGTCAACCAGCGCCTACAGTGACTCAGCCTGGTGGAGCTACTCCATCTCCAATCCCACCGGCTGGAACAAAACCTCCATCCCCAGGTGCAGTCCCTCCACCTTCTGGGGGAATAAGTCCTGCCCCATCTTCATCTCCCACCGCTCCTAGCCCTGCAGTTTCCCCGCCCAGTGCACCTTCTGTTCCTTCTCTTTCTCCTTCATCGACAAGACCACCAATTGCTCCAGCTGTTCCCGCTCCAAGCTTGACCCCCTCACCCATGCCGTCCGCAGGACCAGTCGCACCAAGTGCCCTGCCCGCCATGCCTGCCCCCGGAGGACCCCTACCTTCACCGAGCATTAGCCCTCCACCCGGTGCTCCTGCTGCGGCTCCTCCCATGAATTCACCTGCTACAAATGTTGCTGCTGGGGATAAAACTGCGGAGCCAGCAAAGGTTACACGGCCGAGTATTTTCTTTATGATCCTAGACTTTTTAGTATTTGGAGGTGCAGTAGCCTTGACAGTCTTTCTTTTCCTACAGCCTTAATTATTTTAATTCAATCAACCCAAATCAATCCCATCAATAATGAGTGAAGTCATTAACTTAAATAAAGAAAGCTTTAAAAAAGTCGTTAATGACACAAAACCTACTTTAGTCGATTTTTGGGCACCCTGGTGTGGGCCTTGCTTGAGCTTATCTCCAATCCTTGAAGAGATTGCAAATGACCTCGGAGATTCGGTCGGTGTCTACAAAGTCAATATTGATGAGAACACTGACCTAGCCCAAGAGCATGGGGTTAGATCAATACCAACTATTTTAGTTTACAAAAACGGAGCCCTGTCCGATACCCTTGAGGGTTTTAAAACCAAGGATGAGCTTCTTTCCACCCTTCAATCCTAAACCCTTTACTTCTTAGGAAACCTACCACCGCAAATCCGGCAATCTGTGCCGGTGGGTTTGGATGTTAGTGTGCCTCTGCCTCTTTCATAGAAACTGCACCCCGGTCGGTGAATTTTTCCGAAACTTGTAACCCAAAAGGATAGACTTGGAATAAAACCTTGCCTACGGTCATATAGGGTTGGAAGTTTTGGCTGTGGACTAACGGTCCCCATTGCTGAACTGTAAGCGAATCCATTACTCCATATTCCAGTTTTTAATCTCTTGGCTTTAAGTTGAGCCATCAGATAAGGGCCAAAACGCCCAGTTTCTTTTTCATTATGCCAACCGATTCCAAGTAGAATAGCTTCTTTACTAAAATTAACTTTCTGCTCCAAAAGCTGGATATCCACGACTTTCAAATTGAGATTATCAAATTCTCTTTTTATTGAGATATGGGGAGCCGTTGAAATAAGCTTTTTTTCAGTAAATGCTAATGCAGCTTCATAACCGGGTTGCCCACGCTTAGGAAATTCCACGCCCCATGCTCGCATCCGAATCAAAAAATCTTGAGATTGAATATCGAAAACGCCTGGTTGAATGACTCGAATGATTTCATTCCTAGGAGCTGAATCATTGGCGTCGATTGAGTTCGGTGTATTGCCTTCTAATGAGAAGACAGAGAAGAAAAAAATTAAGCCTAAAAATGATAAAATAGCAGACATCTTAGTCAATCATTCTTGGGGGACTAGCTCTTCTCGAATCATCCTACCCTCTTGATCCCATAAACGTCTGCCGAAAAACTCACCTCCACTCCAATATTCCTCCTCGCGAATCTTTCCATTCTCCCACCACTTAGTCTTAACGCCAGACAAAACTCCTTGATCAAAAATCGCTTCAAGGGCAGGTTTCCCGTTTTCAAACCTTCGCAGTTGCTGCCCGTGGGGTAAACCATCCAAATAAGAAGATTCTAATGCTATGGATCCATCGTCATATTTTTCAAGCATTCTACCGGTAAATGGACGGTCTATATTCTTTCGATAAAGAATTCCTCCGTCTAAAATCTCAACATCTTCTTTTTCGATAAGTGGATAAGTTTCTACAGGCTTGGGAAAATCATTAACAATTTCTTCCTCCGTACGGTCATTGGATCTAAATCTAGGTTCTACTTCAAAATCAGTATTAGAACTATTAGAATCGGAAACATCCGAGGGGAAATCTATCGGAATAACTTTGTCATCACTGCAACTAGAAAAAAAAAGGGCTAACAATAGAATCCATCTATATATCATGATCATTGACACCATAGCTTGTATTCTAGAAATGAATAGGTAAATGAAAAAGCTTTTTTTAATTCGACATGCTAAATCTTCATGGATTGACGATTCTTTATCTGACCTAGAAAGACCTCTCAATTCACGAGGAAGAGAAAATGCTCCCTTGATGGCACAAAATGCTTCGAAAAAATGGAATCGACCAGAACTGGTTCTTTGCTCACCAGCAAAAAGGGCGATCCAAACTTCTGAATTTTTTAAAGAAGAATGGTGGAAAGAAGCAAATAATAAAATATGCTCGGAATTGTATGAAGGTTCTCCTTCAATAATCCTCGATCTACTATCGAGTGTTGCCGATGAGATTCATTCGGTAGTCGCAGTTTTCCATAATCCAAACATTACAATTTTGACCAACCTTCTAGCCCAACAAAGTATCAGTAATGTCCCAACCTGTGGAGTGGTAACCCTCGAACTCCCACTACTACAATGGAGAAAGCTTGAAGTCGGCAGTTGCTCGCTGGTAGATTACGACTATCCAAAAAAGAATTCTTAAAAATCTGGGAGAATTCTTTCCGCAACTTGCTCAAATGGATCTTCAGAAAGCTTATAACTTTCATCGAGATCTGGTAATGGTTCATCTTCTGGCATTGCCAGCAGTTTATCCACTAAAAGAGCAATTTGTACTCTGGAAATGTTTGGTTCTGCCTCATTGTTTTCAAAAGGTATTAGGTCTGAATCCAAACAAAATTTGAATCCAACATTTTCATGGGCTTGGGTGGAAGATTTTGTATCAAGGAAGTCTTTTATATGTATCACAACAAAGAATTTTTGCTCAGCTTTGAGCTAAATGATTGATTGTGATTCGAATCTACCTCCTGTGGATCGAACCAAATTAGTAAGAGTCACATCCATGCGACTAGTTTGATAATCGTCCCCTCTGTCAAAAACTTTAGTTTTTTTTAAATAAGATTCATTTTCCCTTTTCATTTCCGTTACTTCGAGCAATGATTCCTAATGGAAAATAAATTATTTAAGGCATATGAAAACTTAGAATTTCTAAACAGTCATGACGCCCGTCCGATTAGAGTTCTTTGCGAACTTGTTGAATCCTCTGTCAGACTTGAAAAAGAGAATATTTCAAATACTGTAGTTTTTTTTGGTTCGGCAAGATCAAAGTCTTCTCATGCAGCAGGAAATGATTTGGATAAGTTGATCGGTTCACTGCCTAAACCTGAACAGCGCACTGAAGAGCAAAAAAAACAGCTCCAAAAAGCCGAGAGTCTTGCTGCTTTATCGCCGTATTATGATGATGCCGCATCATTATCCCATAAGCTTTCCACTTGGTCCAAGGAAAGCTTCTCACCCGATAATCAATTCCATATCTGCTCAGGAGGTGGCCCAGGCATGATGGAAGCTGCCAACAAGGGTGCTCACCAAGCAAATGCAAAGTCTGTTGCCCTAGGTATAAGTCTTCCCTTCGAACAAGGTGTAAATAAATTTGCTACTCCTGAGCTTGCCTTCGAATTTCATTATTTCTTCATCCGTAAATTCTATTTCCTATATCACGCGAAGGCGGTAGTCGCATTCCCAGGAGGATTTGGAACAATGGACGAGCTTTTTGAAGTTTTGACCCTGATTCAGACCAAGAAAATCGGAAAAAGAATTCCAGTTTATTTATACGGAACAGATTTCTGGTCCAAGTTGATTGATTTCAAGCAATTTGTAGAATTTGGTGTTATTTCACCCGAGGATTTAGAATTATTTAAAATGGTGGATGAAGTGGATGAAGCATTTGAATTGATCACTGCTGACCTTCAAAGAACGAATTCATAGAGGCATTAAATTTGCGATCAGCTTTCACCATTAATTTCGGATAATTTCTCGATTGGTTCAGTAAAATCTTGAGGAATAGGAGCTTCCCACTTCATCTCGATTCCTTTGATTGGATGAAGCAACTGGAGTTTGCAGGCGTGCAACATAACTCGATGAAATACATGGGTCTGGTTTTTTCGGTTTCCTCCATAAGTAGAGTCACCTGCCAACGGATGATTTGCATCAGAAAAGTGCACTCTTATTTGGTGGGTTCTACCAGTCAGTATGCTACAACTAACCAAGGTAAAATCATTTGAAAAGCGGGTTGCTACTTTCCAGTTGGTAACTGCTTTTTTTCCATTTGCTGAAACACACATTTTCACCCGCACTTTAGGATGTCGGCCTATAGGACCAATAAATTCTCCCGAATCTAAGGAAAGAGAACCATGTACCAAGGCCAGGTATTCCTTACCCACTTTACGCTCTGAAAACTGACTAACCAAGTTATGGTAAGCCTTTTCGGTTTTGGCCACAACGATCACGCCACTTGTATCCTTGTCCAGACGATGAACAATCCCCGGTCGATCGGGAGCACCGACGGGGCAAAGAATGTCGAGATGATGCATGAGAGCATGAACCAGAGTATCCGGCCCCGTTCCATCACCTGGATGTGTTACCATCCCAGAAGGCTTATTGATTACAATTATGAAATCATCTTCGTAAAGGATATTAAGCTGATATTCAAACGGAGCATGCATCTGAACCGAAGGCCTGCTCAGATCAATTATTAATTCATCGCCGCACATGAGCTTAGTTTTGGGCTCTAATAATTCACCATCAACGCGGGAGACCCTTCCCTCTTCAATCGCTTTTTGAATCAAAGACCGACTTATTTCGGGGAATGATTCAGCAAGAATTTTATCTACCCGCCCCATTTTTCCATCCGGACAAATAAATCTATCCTTGCTCATATCCTTGAAGCCATTCCGACTCTAAAATTTTGATTTGTTTTTGCCAATCCATTCGTACTTTAGGATTCAAATCGGCTACTTCAAAACCATTCCAAGCAAGCTTTGCTAATTGAAGTGAATTTAATCCAAGCCTCTTATGGCACACCTCATACTCTTGAGACAAAGAATTATTAAATGAAAGAGGATCATCTGTACTGATGGTACAGAGAAGATTTCTATCCATAAATGCTGGCAATGGGTGCTGATTCCAATTATTTACTACCTTAAGTTTAAAATTACTAATGGGGCAAATATCAAAAATCACGCCTTTATCTTGGGCCAACTTGAGTACCTCTTTATCTTCAATCGCACGAATTCCGTGCTGAATTCGTCTGACATTAAGTTTTTCAATTGCATGACGAACATTTTCTGCTGGGCCAAATTCACCTGCATGTGCCTTTACCGATTTCCCATATTCTGAGGCACGAACCCAAAAGGATTCAGTCCAATTCTCCATGGGTAATGTTTCTAATCCATGTAAATCAATACCGGATAATTCATCCCAATCTTTGATAGCCTCCTCGAGCTTCGGACCTAAATAACCAGTATAGGCGTTTCTGCTAATTCCGAGAAAAACCCGGACTTCCAGACCTCTTGGAATTGCTGCCCTTATTGCAGATAGAATTTCTTCACCTGGAATGTTTAGAAATTCCATCATCCCTGCATGAAAACTGATTTCTACATATTTAACATTTTGTTGAAGGTGGATATCAAAAATCGCTTTAGCTGCAGTATAATAAGATTCAGGAGAATCAAAAAAAGCGAGAGCGTGATCGATCAAAATAGACTCAAACTGTTCAAAACTTGAGTACCTAAAGTCATCTTTACGAAATTCTGGCTTCTTTGAAAACTTTTGAGGGTTTTTCAACTCAAGCAAATGCCAAGGCAAAGCACCTTCTATATGCAGATGAGTTTCAGTTTTCGGTAATTTTTCAATAAATTGAGGTATCGCCGATGGATCAAAATTCATAGGAGAATCACTCCCTTAACAAATGACTCGGATTTAATTTCTCCAAATCTTTGGCTACGAATATTCCATTTTTTCGAATCAACTGCCCGTCAAACCAGATTTCTCCCCCACCCCATTCCGGGCGTTGAATCGAAACCATATCCCAATGAACTTGTGATTTATTGCCATTGTTTGCTTCTTCGTAGGCTTGCCCAGGGGTAAAGTGAAAAGAACCATCAATCTTCTCATCAAAAAGAATATCCAGCATCGGCTCTTTAATCATCGGGTTAAATGCAATTGCGAATTCTCCAATGTAACGGGATCCATTATCTGAATCTAAGATTTCATTTAACCTATCTTGATTGCAGGAAGATGTGGCCTCGACAATTCTACCATTTTCGAAGCTTAAACTAATATTTGAAAATGCACTACCCTGATAAATGGTATCGGCATTAAAAGTTACAGTTCCTTGGACGCTATCCTTCACAGGACAGGAAAAAACCTCACCATCTGGTATGTTATGAGTCCCGCCACAAGAAATCGCATCGATACCTTTAACTGAAAAGTTAAGATCAGTCTCAGGGCCAACAATCTTAACTTGATCCGCATCTCTCATTCTTTTCTCCAGAGCAGTCATACCTTCGGTCATTTTCGAGTAATCCATGCAACAGGCATCAAAGAAGAAGTTTTCAAATGCCTCGGTGCTCATCTTGGCTTGTTGAGCCATAGAAGGGGTAGGCCAACGCAAAATGCACCACTTTGTTTTTTGAACACGCCAGTCAAGGACAGGTTTGAGTGCCTTATTAGCTAATTTCATATCTTCGGTCGGCAAATCAGAATTTTCGAAAACATTATTACTTCCACGCACAGCAATATATGCCTGCATTGATTTCATTCTCTCTAACTCCCAATCTAAGCTTTTTTCCAACTGCTCCTTTGCTGCACCCAATATGCACTCCCTGTCCACACGAGCTGATTGGATTAAAGAATATGGGTAACCGCCTTTTTCCTTAACTGCCCGAATGAGTGCAATCGACATTTCTTGAGGAATATCGAAGGAGTGAACGAGGACATTCTCTCCTCTCTCAACTTTCGTGGAATGGGATACTAGATTACGAGCCAAAGTTAGATAACGAGGATCCATAGATGAACTGATTTTAAAGTGAAATTATAAACCCCGTCTGATTTTAGAGCCTGCAAAATTGATTCTCACGCGATAGACTTTCTTAACTCGGTTAATTATTTCATAGGATTTAGGATCAATACGAGCAGGAACCTCCATTCTTCGGATATCTACCACTGCAGTAAAGCCCCGCTCCGTAAAAACATCAATAAGCATTGCTATCGCAAGTGGATCATCAAAAACATGATGCTCAGAATTGATATATGCCAAACCTGAAATCGAGTGTTTTTCCACGACCGGAATAAATTTCGTTTTGATCAAAGAAACTACCTGCTCAAATAATTCAGAATGAAACTTTTCATAAGAATCCAGTCGGTGCACCAATAACTGTCTAGCATGGAGTGAAAGTTTCTGAGCCAAAGGGATGGATGAAATTCGGTCGTAAGTGGGTTGATCAAGCTCGAGAGAGCTCTGGTATTTGAGTTCCTGTATGATCCTCTGCTGAACTTCTATAATACTGCCGTGTGCATTGATGAAATGATAATGGAAAACTTCCCGCAGTGTGGTAAGGGAATCATAGGTTGATTCCTTGAATGTCTTATATCTTCGATGAGCTGCATCTTCTTCTAGATCGGTCTTTCGTAGTTCCCATCTCTCTCCTACGCCCGAGGCTTCTACTTCTGCATTGTGTGCGATTGCCCTTTCACCTCGAAGTAATTGTCGTTTAACGCTTTCCTCTTCGTCAATAAATAACATGATGATGTGGAACCTAGGTTTTGGGAATTGAGATTCTTGAAAAGTTCCTAGGTATTTACTTCTGAGTTCTGACAAACGACCATGAAAAAGCTTCAAGCATTCAACTTGAGTTTTGGTACGAGGGAAACCATCTACAATGGCACCGCTTTCATATTCCGGACTTAGCAGGGAATTTAAAACCAACTTGGTAACTTCACGATCTCCTGCCAATAAACCAGCATCGATCTTCATACGGGCTTCGGGTGACCGAAGAAGCTCACTCACGATAATTGGCTTTTCGGTAAGATCACGAAACTCCATAATAAACGCAGTTTGCGTGCCCTTCCCGGCCCCTGGAGCTCCATTAAGCCAAAAGATCTCTGCTGGAAATCGTAAGTTCTCGGTACCTACATCTTGTTCAATTTCATGCCAAATGGTCTGAAAGATCATTTGAGCATCTTTAACTTCAAGATCTTCAACTTGTTTCCTTGAAGGTTTTGCAGAAGAAATTATGCCTGAAGATACTGACTCTTTTTTGTTCGAACCAGTTTCTACATCCTTTTTTTCAGTCAACTTAGTGGACATATGATTAAATAAATAATATAAAACTCAACTTCGTCAACTTTAGGAAAAAGAATTAAATACCTCCTCCGTCTTCGTAAAGGGGGCTTGATGATATAGAATGGTCCATCCCTAGGTAAGGCATTTCTCCGTGTTCAACTTGCCCAACAATTTTCGCAGGTACACCAGCCACGGAAACTCGAGGAGGGACATCATGCAAAACCACACTGCTTGCACCAACACGAGCACCCTCACCAATTTCAACATTACCCAGAATCTTAGCACCCGCCCCAATCAAAACACCTGATCTTATTTTGGGGTGACGATCTCCACGCTCTTTCCCAGTTCCTCCAAGGGTCACTTCATGCAGGATAGATACATCATCATCAATCACACAAGTTTCTCCAGCGACAAATCCAGTTGCATGATCAAGTAGAATTCCTTTTCCAATCTTAGCAGCAGGATGAATATCAACGGAATAGATTACCGAGACCAAGCTTTGTAAGTACAATGCCATTTGCCTTCTTTCCTGTAACCAAAAACGGTGACATGCACGGTAGGAACAAAGAGCTTGGAAGCCTTTGAAATAAAGAAAGGGGCTAAGGTAATCATTGCATGCTGGATCCCGCTCTTTTACTGCATCTAAATCATGAGCAATCGAAGTAAGAATTCCTGCATCATCCGAAAAACATTCAAAAAATAAACTTCGAAGGTCTGATTCCGAAACCGAACCTTTTGCTAACCTTGAGGCAACTCGCCAGCTGAGTGCATCCACTAAGCTTTTTCTATCAATAACAAATTCGGAGAGAACACTGGAGAGGATAGGCTCACTAAGGGAGGTTTGCTCTGCTTCATTTCTTAAATTATCCCAGATCGTATCTTGTAAGTGATTCATTTAATTTTGAATTCTAAAACTTTATCTCAAGAGTAGAAATTCTTTCCAGTTTCCACTTTTTTACGACCTTGAGCAGTTCTCCACTTATTAGTGTCGCGAAGGGAAAACACACAACCACAATACTCTTGTTGGTAAAACTTTTCTTTTTTTGAAATCTCAATCATCCGCTGCGACCCTCCTGACTTGCGCCAGTTGTAGGTCCAATAAAAGAGATCTTGATAACGTTGAGCAGCCCTTTCACCGCAACCATTTATTTGAGCCATGTTTTTCCAGCGGGAAATTCCCAAGCTACTTGTGTAAACACTAAATCCATTTTCGAAGGCGTATAAAGCGGTTCGTTCAAAACGCATATCAAAACAAGCGGTGCAACGAGCACCACGCTCAGGTTCCCACTCCAAACCTTTGATCCGATCAAACCAGTTACGCACATCATAATCTACATCAATGTGACGAACTCCTACTTTTTCACAAAATTTCTTATCTTCAGACTTCCGAATCTCATATTCTTTTTTGGGGTGTATATTTGGATTATAAAAGAATACCGTGGGTGTGATACCAGATTCTAACATCGTTTCAATAACCTCGCCCTCGCAGGGTGCACAACAGGAATGAAGAAGTACTTGATCATGTCCCTCAGGTAACTCAAGCTTGGGTCTTAAGGATGTATTCACAATTTAATTTATAACGAAAAAAATAAAAATAGAAAATATTTTCTATTCCTGGTTTACTTCTGCCTTTAAATCTCGGGTCATCAG
>CESW01265388.1_pt1 | contig 17090 bp, 16 predicted proteins | sample 531171 | NCBI WGS metagenome assembly CESW01 (sample SAMEA2621859, study PRJEB7988) | marine metagenome | biome: marine biome (ENVO:00000447); feature: surface water layer (ENVO:00002042); material: "saline water (ENVO:00002010), including plankton (ENVO:xxxxxxxx)" | depth 5 m
ACATTAACGTGGGGTTTGGTTCGCTGAAAGGTCTCTTTTGCCATTTTGTATGAGTATTAAGTGTACAATTTATAAATCTATATTGCATGAGCCGATAGTCGGAATTGAACCGACGACCCCTTCCTTACCATGGAAGTGCTCTACCCCTGAGCTATATCGGCCGATGGAGCGGGCGACCGGGTTCGAACCGGCAACATTCAGCTTGGAAGGCTGACACTCTACCAATTGAGTTACGCCCGCTAGGGTGCGTGTGGGGAGAGCAGGATTCGAACCTGCGAAGTCGTAAGACAACAGATTTACAGTCTGCCCCAGTTGGCCGCTTTGGTATCTCCCCATTGTTGTAATTTGTACGGGAGTTGCCAAAGCAATTACGCTTAAATTACTTAATGTCAATATTTTCAATGAACGAGCCAGTGACCGGACTCGAACCGATGACCGACGGTTTACAAAACCGTTGCTCTACCAACTGAGCTACACTGGCTTTTTTTCAAAGACTTGAAAAATACCGTAAACCGTTGGTATTGTCAACACTAAACTAGTAAAAACTTGATCTTTTTTATCTAACATAAGAACTATTAAACCGACGACGAAATCCTAAATAATTCAACAAAACTCCAATTTGTATTACCAATATTATTTCTGTTTTTTTCGGCTAAAGTAGACAAAGCCCATCAGTCCCATGAAGACCAATAAAACTAAAATGAACTGACTATATGCTTCCAAATAGACTCCTACCCTACGCCAATTATCGCCAAACCACCACCCAGCATATATAAGGACTCCATTCCACAACATTGAACTAATAGCAGAACTGAGTACAGTCGGCCAAATGGAGAGCTTACTTGCCCCTGCAATCAAAGCTATAACAGATCTAGTTCCTGCAAGAAATCGGTTGCTTACCACTACCCATTGCCCATAACTATGCATCCACTGCCTACCATCTTGTAAATAGGAAGTATTAGCGAACCTTAAAATTAGTTTCGCTAGTGCATTCCTAGCAATACTAATGAACCCATCTGAAGAATCATTCTCCAAACCATTTTCTTTTTGAATAGACATACTGGTTGATGTTAACAATGGTTCTGCTAAGAAACATCCCATTTGATACATTGTCATAAACCCACATACTGACATTATTACTGTTCCAAGCCAAAGACTTAGGCTATTTATGCTTCCGAGAGAAATTAGATATCCCCCAAAAACTACGATAACATCACCAGGTATCGGGGGGACAATATTTTCAAAGTAGGCTACTAGAAATAAGATTAAATATATCATCACAGGAGATACTTGACCGATATAGTGGACCATAGTGTTGACTATGTCTACCATTATATCGAATCCTTCCTAGATGAACAGCGGCAACATACCATACTAAAAGTTGATTTCACTGTTTTTCTTTATTAACACTGTGGCCATTACTGCTGCGCCTTCTTCTCGGCCAACAAAACCCATTCGTTCTGAGGTTGTAGCTTTAATCGATACCTGATCTAATTCCACAGCAAGAATTGAAGCAATGCGTTCTCGTATAAATGGTATAAAAGGCAATAACTTTGGACGTTCCATAACTATAGTAGCATCTATATTTCCTAAATTATATCCCTCAGCAACAACTAACTCGTACACCCTGTCCAACAAAAGCGCACTGTCAGCCCCCTTATAATTCGGATCAGTGTCTGGAAAATGGGCGCCAATATCCCCCAAAGCTAATGCCCCTAATAAGGCATCGGTGATGGCATGCAAAAGTATATCCGCATCTGAATGTCCATATAAGCCCATTTCGTGAGTTATTGTAATCCCTCCTAATATCAGCGGGCGGTCCGCCGACCATTTGTGAACATCATACCCAAAGCCAACTCGAATATCCATAATTACTGTGGTACGTCAAATGATCCTTCTTCTAAAATCATCTCAGCAACTCGTAAGTCTATGGGAAAAGTGATTTTTAAGTTTCTTCTATCACCTGCAATGACTTTAACCTTCCCTCCTATCCGTTCCACCAAAGAAGCATCATCCGTACCAAAGTAATCCTCTGCAATAGCTTTTTTATACGCTCTTTCGAGCAATGGCCGCTGAAAGATCTGAGGGGTTTGAGCCTGCCAAATTGTGCTACGTTTGGGAGTTTCTTGTATAAATCCTTTTACATCGACTCGTTTAATGGTGTCTTTGGCAGGAACGGCAACAATAGCACCACCATGGTCTCTTGCTTCGGAACAACATAACTCGACCAATGAAGTAGTAATAAATGGCCTAACTGCATCATGTACGGCAACCATGTTAACTTGATCATCAAGAGATTGGAGAGCATGGTGAATCGAGAATTGACGCTCAGAGCCACCTTCTACAACATCCACACTCAAAGAGTCACTTTTAAAGGATGAGGCAATACTATTTCCTTGGGACATCCATGGATTAGATGTAGCTATGACAATTTGCACCAAACCATCAACCCGTAAAAAATTACGAATGGTATGTTCAAGAATAGTTGCCCCTTTAAGCCGTAAATACGGCTTTGGGGTTTCTGATCTCATGCGGCTACCCGTACCGGCAGCCGGTAATATTACGGCAAGTTTAATCATAAGCCAAACTAATTAAATAACCATCATCGCATCGCCGAAAGAAAATAATCTATAGTCATTCTCTTTAGCTTCTTCGTAGGCTTTCATGAGTAAATCGTAACCTGCAAAAGCAGCACCCAACATAAGCAAGGTGGATTCTGGGCGATGAAAATTACTAATTAGTGACTCCGTTATTTTGAACTGGTAAGGAGGATAGATAAATTTATCAGTCCACCCTGTGCCCTGCTTACTCATTCCACTAGCCATAACACTGGTTTCAATCACACGAACTACACTGGCTCCCATGGCGATCACTCTATGCTTTTTACTCTTTAGTGCCACGTTTATTTGGTCCGATGTATCCTTTGAGATAAAATAATTCTCCGAATCCATTCGATGTTTTGTCAGATCTTCTACCTCAACGTTCCGGAATGTACCCCATCCTATATGCAAAGTGATTGGTAGTACATGAACTCCTTTGGCTTTTATTTTCTCAATCAATTCATTTGTAAAATGCATTCCCGCTGTAGGCGCAGCTACTGCACCGCGTTCAGAGGCGAATACTGTTTGATATCTCTCTTTATCTTCATCCGCTGGCTCACGCTCAATGTATGGCGGTAAAGGCATTTTACCTAAAGAATCCAAGCGTTCATATAATTCATGATTGGAACCATCAAAAAGAAAGCGAATCGTTCTCCCTCGGGAAGTAGTATTATCCACCACTTCTGCCATTAATTCATTCTCTCCTTCTCCGAAATATAACTTATTTCCAATTCGGATTTTGCGTGCGGGCTCTACCAATACATCCCACAACATATTTTCAGGTTGGAGCTCTCTTAGCAAAAATACCTCAATATCTGCTTCAGTCTTTTCTTTCTTACCATTTAAACGGGCGGGAAAAACTTTCGTATTGTTGTACACTAACACATCGCCGTCATTTAAATATTCATGTATATCTGAAAAAGTCCGGTGTTCAATGGTTTGCTCGGTCTTATTGAGAACCATTAATTTTGCGCTATCTCTTTCCTCAAGTGGAGCGTCTGGTATATTTAAGCCTTCTATTTCGTATCTAAAATCGGTAAGTTTCATTCCTAGTTTTTTACTTCCTGAGCTTAATTATTAATCAATACCTTATTTTTTTTAAGCTACTATAATAGAGAATTATTATGAGGCACAATCTCATCATTTAAAAGTGTAAAAATATACTATTTTTGACGTCCAGAAGCAATTTCAAATAACCATAGTTTAGGTTTATTATTTGAAGACTATTCATTATAATACATATACAAAATTTATCAATTTGAGTATAAAGCTTTAAGACCTAATAGCATTAATATGAAATCACTTTTTTCTCCAATAATACTAGTTATTGTGCTCGGTTTATCTTTAGATACTCAAGCACAACTACGCAAAAATTTACCTACTCCGTATGATTATTCAGGACCTATCATTAATCGCACAAATCCAACTATTCAACAAAGTTTGAGTCAATTTTTCCAAAAAATTAATGTCCAAATGTCTCAGTCCTATGAAATGAGTTTTGCTTCGTATGGCGGGGGAGTTCAAAATATAAATGCCTATACCAATACCCTTCAGTTTGCATTTAGTCCTAAATTACAAGGCAGAGTGGATGTATCTTTTTTACACTCACCTTTTGGCGGAAATACACCTGGCTTTGGATCAAATACCAGCGAAATTCAACGAGGTTTCAATCCACGAGTAATGATACGAAATGCTGAATTAAACTATAAAATTTCAGATAGAGCTTTTTTGCGAGTGCAGTATCAACAGCTGCCCAATTCTATGGGATACAACGCCTATTCTAGATTTAACCCATATAGATCATACGGAATGTGGTACTAGAAAGATTACATGAGTCAGACGCCCAGAAAATCTTCTTCTAACACTCTATATTTGGATGCGACTATTGGCTTTTTAAGTCTTTTATTAGTCATCCTTTTACTTGCTATATTTACTAGGGTTTTATTCCCAAGGATACAGAATGAAAGAGCAGAGCAAAACGCTCAACTCATCAGTGATATCATTCAAATTGAAGTACTCAATGGATGTGGAGTATCTGGCATTGCTAATGTCTACACTTCCGTTTTAAGAAAAAATGGTTTTGATGTGGTTGAAACCGGTAATTTTGATCATTTTGATATAAAAAATACCATGATAATATCCCGAAGTGGAGTCATGGCTAATGCCTATCGTGTGGCCGATGCTTTAGGTGTTGACCCCCTGCATGTAATAAAAGAGGAATCCCCAGATTTTTTTCTAGATGTTACTGTTGTAATTGGCCAAGATCACGAATCGCTGAACACTTATTAACTATGACAAAAATAGAAAAACCTGCTAACAATCAATTCATCGAGGCAACTCCAGATTCCAACACCCTTGTTAACCATATTATCGAAGGTATGAAAAGCAAAAAAGCCAAAGATATTACAGTTTTAGATATCTCTGCTCAAACCACGTTAGCGGATTTCTTCGTGATCTGTACTGGGAATTCGGATACCCAAATTAAAGCTATAGCTGACGCTATAGAAGCTGAAGTACAAGAAAAAACAGGTGATAAAGCTTGGAAAAAGGAAGGCTTACAAGCTAGATCTTGGATTATTTTAGATTTTATCCATACAGTCGTTCATATAATGACAGAGGAGAAAAGAAGTTTCTATAATTTAGAACTCATGTGGAACGACTCTAAAACAACCTATATCAAATCCGAAGGGTAAACGAATGGGCTTCCGAATTTTAGTTACGGAACCTATTCCAGTATCCAATATTGAATTTCTCCAGAAACTAGGTGAAGTTACGATAGGTAAACAAGGACAATTTCTGACAGAGGATTCATTACTTGAGGTAATAGCACAGTATGACGCGTTGCTTTGCATGCTTTCAACCCCTGTAACATCTAGAATATTAGAAGCTGCAAAGCAGTTAAAAATTGTCGCTAATTTTGCAGTAGGCTACAATAATATTGATGTCCAAGCTGCACACCATTTTAATATTCAAGTGGCTAATACGCCGGATGTGCTCACAGAGTCCTGTGCTGATTTCACTATGGGTCTTCTTCTAGCAACCACCCGTAGATTCAATGAAGCCGAACAATATCTTAGGGACGGACATTTTACCCAATGGGAACCAATGGGATTTCTAGGTATGGAACTCGCAGGGAAAAAACTTGGAATCATTGGGATGGGGCGCATCGGACAATCTTTTGCGAAGAGAGCTCAGGCGTTCGGAATGCAAATTTACTACCATAATCGTACAAAATTAGACTCCTCAATTGAACAGCTTACTCAAGCAACATTTGTTGATGATCTAGACACCTTACTAAGTAGTTCAGATGTCATAAGTCTGCATTGTCCATTACACCAGAGCACACACCATCTCATCGACGCTCAACGTCTAAGCCTAATGCAATCACATGCTATTCTGTTGAATATTTCTAGAGGACCGGTCATAGATGAAAAAGCTTTAGCCCAATCACTGCATCTTGGGCACATTGGTGGTGCTGGTATTGACGTATACGAATTTGAGCCGAGCGTTCATCCCGACTTACTCACCGCACCGAACTGTACACTACTTCCGCATATTGCAAGCGCTACGCACGAAACGCGTACAGCTATAGGACAATTAGCGGCGAGCGCTATCGCTGGGATTCTTTATCAAAAGGATCCGAATGATATTCCTAATCTAATTCCTGCTTCTTAACCATATTGCCATGTCTATTACGATTAGTTCGGTTCAAAAAGAGGCGTCGGCGCTTGGCAAAATTGGTGGACCTATTGTAGGCACTCAATTGCTAGGAATGGGATTGAATGTTACAGACACAATCATGGCAGGTCAACTAAGCGCCGCAGACCTAGCCGGCGTAGCGGTAGGAAATGCACTATATCTTCCCATATTCATGTTTGGCATCGGAACACTTGTAGCTATTAATCCAGTAGTTTCACATCATCTTGGAGGCAAACGATTCGATGAAATAGGGAAAAGTGCGCGGCAAATGTTATGGGTAGTGGCGTTGATTGCACTCCCTTCTTTTTTTCTGGTTCGATCGCTACCTGAATTAATGCCTATTGTAAGGATCGACCCTGAAATCATCCCCCTTGCAACTAATTATATGCTGGCAGCATCTTGGGGAATGCCTGCCTACTTTTTGTTTTCAGGATTTCGTTATTTCAGTGAAGGATTAGCTTATACTAGGCCTGCTATGTTGGTAGCATTGGGTATGCTTATAGTCAATATTCCAGCGGACTATATCTTCATGTATGGGGCTTTTGGACTACCACAATTAGGAGCTGAGGGTACTGGGTACGCCACCTCCCTGGTTCAATGGTCCGGTGGACTTGCTATGTTACTATTTACCGCTAAGTTCAAGACATATCGCCGATTTAACATTTTTGCCCGTACCAAAGGTCCCGATTGGAGTCGCATTGCTGAACTATTAAAAATTGGAGTCCCTAATGCCTTGAGTACAACGATGGAGGTTCTTTTATTTGCAGCTGTTAGTGTACTCATGGGCACTCTTAGTGTGCAGGCTTCTGCTGCCCACCAAGTGGCTATCAATATTGCCGCTACTGTTTTTATGATTCCTCTGGGGTTATCTCTGGCTATTTCACAACGTGTTGGAGTTTCAATAGGTAAAGGACTTCTAAAAGAGGCCCGTTTTAGGGGTTTTATGGGTACTGCTGTTTGTACTGGAGCGACCACTATTACTGCTATATTGCTCTTTAGTTTTCCGGAGACCATCGTAAGCATATACACCCAAGATGTAGAAGTTTCTAATTTAGCAGTGAGCTTAGTCTTCTTTGCAGCTGTTTTTCAACTATCCGACGGTTTACAAGTGGGGGCTTTTGGAGCGCTTCGAGGCTTAAAGGATACTCGTATGCCTATGGCATTCAACTTAATTTCCTATTGGTTTATTGGTTTTTCTGTGGGTTATTATCTGAGTTTTATTGGTGGATATGGCCCTGAAGGACTATGGATGGGACTTATTGCAGGATTAACTACTGCTGCTATGTTACACAATACACGCTTCCATCTTTTAACGCGGAATAAAAACTAACAAAGAGGCTGAACCAATAGTATAGCTTTATTGTAATAGTAACATGCCTAGCTACATTCATTACTTAGAAACATCTGTTCCTGTAACTCAGGGTAATCAACGCGAGTTATTGGAGAGACTAAAATCCTTTCACAAAAATGACAGGAAGACTCAGGCTATTTTACACAGAATCTATACCCAATCTGGTATCGATCGGCGCCATACTGTTTTGAATGATTATTACTCGGAAGATCCGCACAGTTTTTTTCATCGTTGTTTTAACCCAGAACATTTACCAAGTACAGGTGAACGAAATAAACAGTATGAATCTGCAGCGAAAGAGCTTTTTTTAAAAACTGCAAGCGCTTTAGTTCAGCGACATGAAAAGACTGATCTCCCTGCAATAAGTCATGTAATAACAGTATCATGTACAGGATTTTTTGCCCCAGGCCCAGACTATGAAATTGTTAAAGCGCTGGGCTTGGCTTCAACTGTAGAGCGCTATCACATAGGCTTTATGGGCTGTTATGCTGCTTTTCCAGCCTTGCGTATGGCGAAGGCATTTTGTGATCAAAATCCTAAGGCCATGATACTCATTGTAGCTACTGAGCTTTGTTCTTTACACTTTAACTCTAAAACTGATCCCGATACTTTAATAGCAGGATCTGTTTTTGCGGATGGATCTGCTGGCGCTCTAGTTTCTGCTATAAAACCAGTCAGATCTGCCTTTCAAATAGAAGATTTCGCAAATGATCTAGCCTATGAAGGAGAGCAGGATATGGCCTGGACTATCGGTGATACAGGTTTTGATATGACCTTATCCTCCTATGTGCCCAATATTATTAAAGATAATATGAATGCTATCACCGATTCTCTTTTTTCAGGCTTTAATTTAGGGATAGAGGATATTGGCTACTGGGCAATACATCCAGGAGGGCGAGCTATCTTAGATAAAGTAGAGCAGAGCTTTAGGCTAGAAGATAAAGCCTTGGACGCATCTAGAACAATTCTTAGAAACAATGGCAACATGAGTAGTGCTACTATTTTATTTGTATTGGATGAACTACTTAAGCGCCCCCCATCTCAATCTCATACTCGGAAAGGTCGAAATATTACATTAGCAATGGCTTTTGGCCCAGGTCTAAGCATAGAGACGGCTTTGCTTCGTCGTATAGAACCAAGTTAAATAGCCTATGTTTACGCTTTTGAGCCAACGACAAGCCCATCTAATCGAACAAATGGATGCTAAAGATGCCGATTGCAAGCAGCTCGAACAAACATATGCCGATTTCTATACTTTAAATAGATTGATATCTCAATGGAAAAGAGTATATGCAAAGTATATTCGTCCTCATGCAAAGGAAATTCAACGACAAGGAAATGTATTTAAAGTGTGTGATGTAGGTTGTGGGGGTGGTGATATAGCTTTTTTTTTGTTTAATTGGCTAAAAAAAGATGGAATTAATGCACATATTACCGGCATAGATATTGATGATCGTGCGATAGCTTGGGCCAGAGCCAATAGGATAGCGTCAGCCGAAATAGCTCAAGTAAATAAAAAAAAATCCATTGGGCTATTTTTTGAGTGTACATCCACTACTGAGTTAGTGTGTCGCGACCATAAAGTAGATCTGGTTATAAATAATCACGTGCTCCATCATATACCTTTTGAAAAGATTAACCCATTTTTAACCGAATGTGCAGCACTAGGCACAAGGGTTATTTGTAATGATTTAGAACGCAGTAGTTTGGCATATATCCTCTTTAGTCTATGTTATCCTCTACGATATAGATCTTCATTTATTTATGAGGACGGACGCATTAGCCTGAAGAAAAGTTTTCATAAGAAAGAACTGGAAGAACTTAGTTCGAAGGGTTGGAGGGTTCAAAGATTGTTTCCTTTTCGCTTGCTGCTCATGTATGAGGCAAAATCATGAAAGTGCCTGTATCTCATGAAAGTGCACCGGTCATAGTTGTTGGGGCAGGTCCGGTAGGCTTATTTCAAGCATTATCGTTGCATCTTAGGGCAATTGATTGTGTGGTGATAGAGAAAAGACATAAGTCCATTAATGATACTCGTTCACTGGGAATTCACCCACCTTGCTTAGATATGCTGGATGAATTAGGACTGCTAAATCAGTTTTTAAAAAAGGGTATTCGGGTAGATAGAGGAATTGCACACAATGGAAGAAAAAAGCTTGGAGAGATTAATTTTTCTAGCACCCAAAAATATGGAAATAAACATCCATATATTCTGATTCACCCCCAAAATGAAACCGAAAAACTATTAAAAAATGCTTTTTCTGAGCTTTCGTCTCATTCGATTCGATATGGCTTCGAGGTGACAGGTTTTCGAGATAATGGAGATCATTTAGTTGTTTATTCACATGAAATTTCAAAATCACCTGATATACAAGTTTCTAAAAGCCGGGAAGATAGAAGCCCCATTCTGATTGCATGTGACGGTAAGAATAGCACTCTTAGAAGTATGGCAGGTATAGCATATGCTGGAAGTCCATATCCTGACACCTATGCAATGGGAGACTTTCCAGACCTAGAGTATCCTCAACCTCCTCCTTATGTTTATATCACTTCAGAAGGATTGGTAGAATCTTTTCCGATTGCTGAACAAAAAAGACGATGGGTTATTAAAACTGAGCACTATCAATCCAACCCGCAGCCGCATTGGCTTAGTGAGAGCATTTATGCTCGAGTGGGGGTAAAACCCGATTCAGCCTCATGCACAATGATTAGCAGTTTTGGTATACAGCACCATAGGGCAGCTTTGCGACAGAAAAATCGCTTCTTTCTAGTGGGCGATGCCGCCCACGTAATCAGTCCTATTGGCGGACAAGGAATGAATTTAGGATGGTTAGGGGCATGGTTGCTTGCCATAGATCTCAATAAACTACAAATTGAAGAGACACTTGATAACCCATCAAAAAATCTTCTACCATCCACCTCTTATTCTACCAATTTCGATGCCGTTATAACCGAGGTTACTCGACGAGCACACTGGAATATGAAAATGGGTCGAAAATCTAAGCTTCAATGGCTTAAGCAATTTTTTATCCAACTACTATTGCATGTACCCAGCACAGCAAAGAGACTGGCCAAACGCTTTACAATGAGCGATTTACCAACCAAATAAACCCTGGGCGACCACTGTATCAAGCGCTTTATTAGTGATCGCATTAGTTTTTAGCAAATTTGTTAATTGGCTTGGTTTTTCTGGACGTAATCCAACAATACGGTATGTAAAATACCACCATTTCGATAGTAGACTACTTCAACTGGTGTGTCAATGCGGCAATCGGTGGTAAATTCGATAACTGCACCATCGGTTTTGGTAGCCACTACTTGAATTTCTTGACGTGCTTGTACAGAATCATCTACTGCAATATCAAAATACTCAGTTCCATCCAGCCCTAAGCTATCAGCGGTTACACCCTCCTTATACTGGAGGGGAAGTACCCCCATTTGTACTAGATTAGATCGATGAATACGCTCATAAGACTCAGCAATCACCGCTTTAACACCTAATAGGTTAGTACCTTTTGCAGCCCAATCACGAGATGATCCCGTTCCATACTGTTTACCGGCAAGTGCCACAAGCGTGGTATTTATTGCTTTATATTTTAAGGAAGCATCGAAAATACTGGTGACTTCATTATCAGGGAAATAAGTGGTAAACCCACCTTCGGTTCCTGGTGCTAGTTGATTTTTGAAACGTACGTTGGCAAATGTACCTCGAGTCATGATCCGGTCATTCCCTCTACGGGATCCGTATGAGTTAAAGTCTGCGCTTTGCACCCCATTTTTCTTTAAAAACAACCCTGCAGGCGCATCTTCTTTAATATTCCCCGCTGGTGAAATATGATCTGTAGTAATTGAATCGCCTACTTTTACCAACGCACGAGCTCCTTTTATAGGTTGAATGGGACGGTATTCATTGGTCATACTCATAAAAAAAGGGGGTTCTTGTATGTAAGTAGATGAATCCTCCCAGCCAAATAGTTCTCCACCACTAACTGGAATTTCTTCCCAAGTTGGTGACTCAAATACATCTTCATACATCTTATTAAAAAGATCTGGACGGATGGCATTATCCATTTCTGCTGCAATTTCGTCCGTAGTTGGCCAGAGTTCTTTTAAATATACTTCATTACCATCTTTGTCCGTGCCAACTGGCTCAGTTGCGAGATCAATGTCAACAGTTCCTGCAAGTGCATAAGCCACTACTAAAGGAGGTGAAGCCAAGAAATTAGCCTTCACATAAGGATGAATACGTCCCTCGAAGTTTCGGTTTCCTGATAGCACTCCTGCTACTATCAAATCCCCCTCTTTAACTGCTTGTTCTACAGCTGCAGGAAGTGGACCTGAATTCCCAATACAAGTAGTACAGCCGTAGCCAACCAAATTAAAGCCAAGAGTATCCAAGTATTCAGTTAGACCCGCTTCACTCAAATATTCCGTTACGACTCTAGAGCCAGGTGCTAAAGAGGTTTTAACATACGCTGGGACCTTTAAGCCTCGCTCAACCGCTTTCTTTGCAACAATGCCAGCTCCCAGCATAACACTAGGATTCGAAGTATTAGTACAACTTGTTATGGCAGCAATTACCACGTCACCGTGTTTCATTTCAATTTCTTGGCCATTGTGGTATATCGCTTTATTCGCTAACTGATCCTGTGCTAGTGCAAAGCCCATAGTAGGATTATCGCTCGTCAGTGCCGCCTCAAATGTGCGCTTCATATTACCCAACGTTATTCGATCATGTGGTAATTTTGGGCCTGCTAAGGAAGTTTGAACCGTGCTTAAATCCAACACTAAGGTACTGGTAAAGTCAGGATCAGGGGTTTCATCGGTACGGAATAAGCCTTGTGCTTTGGTATAATGTTCTACCATTTGTACCAACTCTTCCGAACGCCCTGTGCGCCGCATATACCGTAGCGATTCATAGTCAATAGGAAAGAATCCCATAGTTGCTCCATATTCTGGAGCCATATTAGCTATGGTTGCACGGTCGGGTAGACTCATATTGCTGATACCGTCGCCATAAAACTCAACAAATTTCCCTACAACACCATGCTTACGAAGCATCTGAGTTACGGTAAGAGTCAAATCAGTTGCTGTCACGCCCTCTCTAAGCTTTCCTGTCAATTTCATCCCAACAACCTCTGGCACCAACATACTAATAGGTTGCCCCAGCATTGCTGCTTCCGCCTCGATACCTCCAACACCCCATCCTAAAATTCCAAGTCCATTAATCATTGTAGTATGTGAATCAGTTCCTACTAGGGTATCTGGATAGGCAGTGATGGTTCCATCTGCTTCAGTTCTTGTAAAAATTCCACGCGCTAGATATTCGAGATTCACTTGGTGCACAATTCCTCGCCCAGGAGGCACTACTCGGAAATTATCAAATGCTTTCTGACCCCATTTCAAAAACTCGTAACGCTCGCGATTACGCTCCATTTCTTTATCAACATTATGCATAAATGCATATTCCTGTCCAAACATATCTACCTGAACCGAGTGATCTATAACTAAGTCTACGGGGACTTGTGGATTAATGGCCTCTGGGTCACCACCCATTCGCTTCATTGCAGATCGTAGTGCGGCCAGATCAACTACAGCAGGTACCCCAGTGAAATCTTGAAGTACTACCCGTGAAGGTTTAAATGGAATTTCACCTTGTGGACTTTTTGAATCATAATTAGCCAATGTTTCAATATCTTTTGCCGTAAATAAATAGTCATCATACTCACGTAACACCGCTTCGAGTAAGATTTTTATAGAAAATGGTAATCTATCAACCCCTTGAAATCCCATCTCTTTTAGTTTGGCTAAGCTAAACATGTGTGCTGTGCCATTTCCCGTTTCAAATGCAACTCTTATGTTTTTAAAATCGCTCATTGAGGAGTCTATTTATGAATGTGTTGAATATAATCTTAGTAAATTTGTAGAGTGACCTGCAAACATCTATTTCAATAAGGCAGATGCTGACTCTTTATCTAAAATTAAAATACGAATATTTTCTCTATTTGGGGAAGTCCTAACTCCCTTTTCATACGGCTTATTTTAAAAGTAACATTGTTTTTGTCAGATGCTTCCCATCAAGTTCTAAGGTATACAAATACAAGCCGCTCGAAATCCCATGTCTGCTGGCGTTAAATCGCACTTCATGAGTCCCTGCAGCGAGGTATTCATTCATTAACAACAGCACTGACCGTCCTAAAATATCATAGACGGTGAGTTTAACTTTTGAAGCCTTTTCTAATCTAAATGGTATTATTGTTGTCGGATTAAAAGGATTTGGATAATTATTCCCAAGTTGTGTTTGGTATGGGTGGTCTGAGTTGTTCGGGTGGTTATCCTCCAATATATTGGCAACTAATACATCCGAATTAGCCTCGCCTGGAGTCCCTCCATTAGAAGAGGCACTCCAAAAATGAGCATCGGTATTATCTAGTAATGGATTTACTAGGGCTAAACTAGCTCCTTGTCCATCTGCAGCCGCAGGCCAAGGTGACTGATCATCATATCGGACGGAATCTATTAACTCTCCATTCGCATTAAACAGTCGCAATAATTCGCCCGAACCAGCAAACCCAAACCCAATTGGCCCTTCTGAAACGCTAACCGTTGGGTAGACAGCGGCAAATTCTTCTGGTTTTCGAACTAAAACCCTAAAACCTCCTTCTGCCAATAAACTACCTGGAGCAAAATAATACCGATGAGCATCATCCGAATCAGAAAAAAACCAGTAACTCAAATCAACGGGATAGCCATTTGGGTTATATAATTCGACCCAATCATCAGAATCCTTATCATCTGCGGCATTGTAATGAATTTCGTTAATGACTACCTCGCTAGTCTGAGTAGATTCAATAGGTTCAAATAAAGCATTAATCTGGCTATTTTCATCAAGTGTGATTTGAATATCGGTACTACTGGACTGACTAAGGCCCTCCCAACGCACAAAACGGTATCCAGCAGCAGGTGTAGCTCGAAGTTGAGCAGGTATACCTTCATATAAAAATACATATTCAGTGGTATCACTTCTAGCTCCCTCAACCTGGATGAATCCAGATTTTGTGCGGTTAACATTTGTACTAAGGCTATATAACTGTTCTATTCCGAAAAAACTCCCGATATGTTCCCGTTCTTTTTCTGGACGTTGACTCAGAAAAATGCGCATAACTTCAAGATGTTTTTCCCAATTCATATCATTACCTAAACGCATGGATTTAGACCAACGCCGCATATGGTCTGGCACTTCAGATGCTATTAAGCCAGAAATACTATCCATTAGAGCAAGTGATCTTCCTGGATTAAAACTAAGCTGTAAATGCACACTATATCGCTGCAAAAAAGAAGCCTTAAATGCTCGATTCTCTAATAATTTTCGCATAAGAAAAGTTGACCAGGCTGGATTCTCATAATTGGTTTCTGTGAGCATATGCAGCTTATCAAAAATATTTGTTTCTAATCGGCCACGTGAGTGACTATCCATGGTCATATCTGCATCATATAAAATCCAACGCCATTTTCCTGAATTTGACTGCGCCCTCCAATACTTTATATTATTTGCCGGCCAATCTCCATTTGCTAAAAATATTTCGGTAATTAGGTAGTCCATATACTGTTCTACATCCATACGTTCTTTTATCCATGCATAATGCACAGAATCTTCCAAACCGTTTTGGTTCACGTATTCTAGCATCTGCTCGTAATACTCAGAAGAACCCTCACTTACTGAAGCATTTCCTGAAAGTAAATCAACAGCATCGGCATCTATCCCATAATTGGATTCTATAAAATCTTCATTTTGTTTCTCCCTGAGAATGTGAATACCCCAATATTGCCCATTAAAGTAGACAGCCACATGTTTGTATGATTGATATCCCAAGTCCATTCTCCCTCGTAGGAGTTCTTGTGAAAAAGTATTTCGAATCATTGCACGGTACCAATCTTGCCCACCATTTCGAAGTGAAAGGCGATTGAACTCAGTAATTGGCTTGTCTGAAAAGAGCGGATAATTCAGTCTAGAGAGTCCATAATCAGATCGGAAGTATATATCCAAGGATTTTTGATCGTACAGGCGCGTACACCCACCCCCAATTTTTACTCCTGCAGGTACTGAAAATGCAGGAATTGTTGAAATTTTACCATCCTGCTCAAAAAGAGTTATCTGTACTGGTCGCTCCCAATCCTGATTCCAATTATGAGGAGTACTTTTACAATAACCAGGTATACCGTTTGACCCCTTTACATATATACCACGGTCTCCTGAAAAAAAATCGGAAGGCTCAAAAATTAGTGACAATACTGGTAATCTAGGCTCTTGATTCAACAAGTAGGTATAAAATCCTTCAACAGTATCTTGTGTTTCGGATTGAATGGCAAGAATACGTATTACATTTGAAGCCTTTAGTGTAATTCCTTCTTCAGGAAATACCCAATCAGCTGGTTTTTTTCCTTGCACATTGAAATAATAGTTCCATCCAGACTGCTTGTTATTGAGCTTTAACTCAACTGAATCTGTATAAAAACCTTGCTGGGGACTAAGTTTAAAGTGTAAATCTTGATGTAAATTATGAGTTTGAGGGTGTGTTATTTCAGGAATTTGCGCGACTTCTCGGTCATCTTTAGGTATAAAGTTTTGAGCCACTAATATTTTACTTCCTGACCAGTTAAATAAAAAAAAGACCGTTATGCATAGAGTCGACAATAGGAAACTTTTATTTAGATATTGGCTATTAAAATAGATCATAAAAAGTTTCAAAAGTTAGGCAGTTGATAGACTTGTTAATTTGTAATGATGAAGAATACTAATGTAGCTGGTCATGATCTGATGAATTATGTTCCTGGAATGTCCTGATTATAAAAACCTTTTGGAAAATACATCTTACGTTTAACTTTATAATTATAACTATTGATAAGTAGTATTTTTTACCGTAATTTTTAAGTCTTCTTAAAAAAGCAATTAAAACACAGACAGTGTGGATACAGTAAGTTTTAAAACATACTCCGCTAAAGCTAGTGACATAGAGAAAAAATGGGTTTTAATAGATGCCAAAAGTCAACCTTTAGGACGTCTGAGTAGTATAGTTGCGTCAATTTTGCGTGGTAAAAACAAACCTACCTTTACACCTCATATGGATACGGGTGATAATGTTATTGTAATCAATGCTGAAAAAGTAATATTGACCGGAAAAAAAATGACGGACAAAATGTACTTTCATCATACCTTTTATCCTGGAGGTGAGCGATTTACTAGTGCCGAAACAAAAATGGCTAAAGACCCAACTTCATTAGTCACTTTAGCAGTAAAAGGCATGTTGCCAAAGAATAAATTGGGTAGAAAAATTTTAAAAAATCTACGTGTATATGCAGGTCCTGTTCACCAGCATACTGCACAGAATCCTGAAATTGTAGACCTTTAAAATATTATGCCCCAAGCAAGTTATCTAGGA
>CESW01035174.1_pt1 | contig 17088 bp, 14 predicted proteins | sample 531171 | NCBI WGS metagenome assembly CESW01 (sample SAMEA2621859, study PRJEB7988) | marine metagenome | biome: marine biome (ENVO:00000447); feature: surface water layer (ENVO:00002042); material: "saline water (ENVO:00002010), including plankton (ENVO:xxxxxxxx)" | depth 5 m
CCCCCAGTTGGTTCAAGTCCGATATAACTCATATTAACTTCCTAATTTTGGCCAATCATTTACAACTGCAATTGCAGTAACAATACCTTTACTATCAACTGTATCATCAAAAAGTTTCATAAAATTAGTAAGTGTACTAACTCCGTTTATTGCAGTTTCTATTTTTCCTAGTTGTGTAAGTATTGCAGCTCTGTATGTTTTTATATTATCTGGAATGTCAACACTTCTTTCTGCTTTACGAATCACATACCAGTCTGTTTCTTGAAGTAAATTATTTGCAGTTTCTTTAGATAAATTTATGTGATAATTTTTAAGACCAATTGTAACTGTTTGATTACCATTTTCATCTAATATTGGTTTTTTATCTTCATCAACATCTTTAACATCTGTCAAACTTTTTGCAATTCCCTTTGACCAATAAAATCTACCATCAAAAGAGTTATCTACTTCAGCTTCAAAAGTTAGTCCAACTGATTTTTTATAATCATCAGACCATATACCCCAGTTTGATGGATGCACAACATTATCAGAAGAAGTCCAACTTCTTCCTTCTTTTATATTTGTTCCATTATATTTCCAAGGCATTTATATCTCCATATATCATCTATTTATAATACTCATCTAGCATTAGCAAACTTAAAAGGCGTTTCGGCAAATGCCATGTAGATGTATGTTGTGCCATTTCCATTTACATTTGTATCTGTTAGTCTTGGTTTGAATCCGTTACTTGTAAAATCTAAATCTCTATTACCATCATCTTCAGCATTGTTTAAATTTGCATATAACTGTCCATCAACTAAAGTACCAAAGTTAAGTCTTTTGTTATCATAAATATACCAACCATTTGTTGAACTTGAAGTACTTTTAATCAATACCCAAGCAGGCGAAAAGCCAGTATAGACGAAAGCTCCATTTGTATTTCCGTTGCCTATATAAGCGCTAAATTTTGAGAAACCTTCTACTGGTGCAAAAGCATACATTACATAAGTACCATCATTTTGATTTATACCATTTGCTGTTCCTACAGTTATAACTGAACTCGTTGGAGCAGTATCATTCCAATGTGTATCATCATCATCACCAGCAGCAGTACCATTTAAAAAAATACTTCCTAACCTTCCAGAAAAAACATCCTTGTGTTGAACATACCAAGACCAACCAGAACCATCTCTTCTTTTTACAATTACCCAATCAGGCTTTACACCTAATCCATGAGCAATAGTACCAACTGCACCAGTTCCAGTATAAGTTATTATACTAAATCCTGCTGTTGCGTTTGTTTGAATAGTACCGCCTGGATTATTACCATTTTCAGAAAAAGAAGATAATGTACCACCATTTGCTTTCCAGTTCCAGCCGACAAAACTAATACCGTTTTGATTAGTACCATCATAAGAATCATTTCTACTAACAGTAAACCCATCAGTATTAAAACTAGATACAGTTCCGACATTGCTTTCAGGCGAAGTAGCATTAGAAAATAAACGCTTTCCAGCACCTCTACTGCTATCGTGTAACTCGTGAAAGGCTGTACCAGAGCGTGATTTTATCCAAACCCAATCTGGCTGAAAACCTACGCCAGTGATATTCTGACCATTACTACCATCGCCGGTATAAAGAACTGTATTAAAATGGTTAACAGATTGTTGACTTTTAGTTGGACTTAATGATGTATCTGGAAGATTTTTTGAACACGAAGCGACAAACCCAGATGGAACATTTCCATAAAAATCACCTATACCATTACTATCGGTATTACCTTGTGCTGTTGTTGCTCCACCAAATGAACTATCTTGTCCAAAATTAAATATCAAGCTATCACTTGAGGATTGAACATTACCAGCTGCAAATTGTTTTATATTAGTATCCAAAATTCCGACATAACCAGTACCAGCTGCTGGATTTCCACTATTAAACCATGCTTGGGCATCACTACTATCCCTATTAATTACACCATACCAAGCATATCCAGTTGCAGAATCATAAGCAATTTGCACTACATCCCCAGCGTCTGCTACTGTATCTGAACCACCGCCTGTGTACCCTATACTACTTTCGGTTGATGCATTACCACCTTTAGCAGTATTCCAATCATCATCGCCGGTGCCCACTCCTGCTAAATCGCCTGATTGGGAAAAACCACCAAGACCAACTGTGCTGAGAGAACCATATCTATCCATACGATAATTTTCACCAACTATTCCTACACCATTTCTTCCAGTACCAGTAAGTCCATTGATATATACTTCAAAATATACTTTACCAGTTAATTCCATAGTTGAAGCAACTGTAGAATATGTTGCAGCACCAGCACCACCAGTTCCATTTACTTGCAAATTTCCTTGACTAAAGGGTGTAGAAGCATAACCTTTGTGTAATATATTTAAGGTTGCAAAATTATTTTCTGGATTATCAGGCATCACATCATGGGGTTGCAAAGTGTGTACTGTGAAATGATTATTATTTCCACTTGTATCTGCACCCATACCACTTGAATTAGTGCCTGTTCCAGATTGTAAATATTGTAATCTAAAACCATTAGTTCCATAGGTTACACTTGGGTCTTTTATCGGAATCCAAACTCCTCCAACTGTTTCGGCAAGAGCAGTAGGAGCTACTAAAGTACCATCAACAAAAATTGTTTCTGCCAAATATCCAGTAAAGACTCCGCCTGGATTTGACTGATAGGTATAGTTTCCTATGTAGTGTGGATAACTAGTTCCATTAATATAACGCAGAGTGCTACTAGAAGAGCTTGAACCTACTTGATTACCATTTATATATACAATTGTATTACCATCATTATCTCTTTGTACCACTAGATGATACCAAGAACCAACATCTCTAAATCTTGCACTACTGGTAACATTATTAAAATTATTACCACCACTATTTCGATTACTTGTATGAGCATAATAAGTTTGGTCACTACCATTAAAATATATACCAGATTGATAATAGGGATTACCAGTTGAAGTTGAGGCAAAAATAGGTTGGTAACTAGCAAGTTTACTTCTTTTTAACCAAGTACTAAATGTCCAATCATTACTAGGAGTATTACTACTAAAAGTTCTTGATAAATAACCACCACCACTAGTTAATGGAAAACGTAAAGAGCTTGTAATTGCTTCATTGTAAATATCTGAAACACTATTAAACATGAACTGGGAGGCATCAAAAACTGACATAAAATAAACTCCTATGAAAATGCAAGTTGTGGTGTACCAAGTAAAATTCTTGAGGATGCTACAACTATGTATGGAACAATATCTGTAGTTGAAGCCGAAGTTGAAAGAGTTAATCCAGCACCACCAACTGTTTCATAATCAGTTCCCAAAGAAACAGTCCTAGAACCAGAACCATCTTGTATAAAAACTATAAACCCACTTTGTCCTACCGCTTCAGTAGTTGGGTTTGCAAGTGTCACATTACCAGTTAAGGTTAATACAAAATTTTGGTTTGTTGCGAAATCTAAAGTAACACTACCAGTATTTGATGTGTCTGTCAAGGTATTTCCAGCAAAATTTACCGTTGCAAGTTTTCCAGCAGTAACAGCATTATTAGCGATTTTTGCAGTCGTTACGTTTGCATCTGTTATTTTTGCAGTTGTAACAGCGTTATCAGCAAGTTTTGCAGTTGTTACACCACCATCTGCAACATCAGCAGCAACTACTGCACCTGGCGCTATTTTTGCAGAGGTAATTGCATTATCTTGAATTGTAGCTGTAGTAACACTATTATCTGCGATTTTTACATTTGCAGAGGCAAAAGTTAAATGTCTTACTTCAATTTCTGCACTCGTATCTGGAGCTGATGTGAATGTTAATGTTGTTCCAGAGGTATTATAATGTGTTCCAGTTTTTTGTAATATACCATCAACGAATACTAACACTCCAGTTGAACTTGGCATTGACTTTGAAGTTGTAAATGCAGTTGTAGAACCATTACCAGTAAAAGTATCATTTGTAAAAGTTTGTAATGCACTTTGTAATTGAGTTAAACCAACTGAATTTGTTGGTGGGGTTCTTACTATTTGACTATGATTTCTATGAACAACATAAATGTCATCACCACTTAGGGGTGTTTCTGTAAATCTTAAAACTTTTGCATTACCACTTGCATCTGCAACTACTGAATATGCAACTGTAGGTTCTTGTAATACGTTATTCAAAACAACCATAATGTTTTCTGGATTTGCACCTTGTACTTCATTTATAAGAGTAAAATCAGCGCTAGAACCACCAGCAACAAAATCTTCCTTAACAAAATTAGGAGAAACTTTATTTTCTATACTGACACCGATATATGACATTATGTTACCTCTTGTAATATCCCAGCAATTAAATCTACTGTTCCAGCACTTGCAAAAGCATAAAGTTTATCGTTTGCATTTAAAACTATTTTCTGACCAGATACTATTTTTAATGTTGATGCATTTGGTAATGGAACATCTTTTACAATGTGATATGCTTTATAAATTACTTTTGTTCCAGCCGCAGTTCCATCAGCTGCACCAGAGTTTTGTGCGTAAGTAAATGTTGTTCCACTTGGAACAGATGCAACTTTATATATACCATTTACAAAGTTTGCAGTTGCACCAGTAACATGAACATACATTCCAATTTGTAAACCATGTGCAGAACCAGTTGTTACGGTTGCGATATCACTTGATGATACGATACTTGTAATTGAACCTAATGTTGAAGAAGTGTCTTGTACAAACGCAGTCAATGAAACACTTGCAGTTCCAGTATTAGCTGCATCTAATTCAATCAATATTGAATTAACTCCACTTGAACCGTTATTTGCAGTATAGATTAGTTGAGGGCCAGTATGGTTATCAGTCGCACTACCAGTTGATTGATAGTTTTCTCCAGCAGTAACTATACTTTTAAATGCGTTCTTAAAATTATTAGCCATATTTGTTTCCTTATCCTAATGCAACCGATACTGCAATTGCAAAACCTTCCGTTGCAAATCCACCACCACCAGCAATACTTAATGCACCACAAGTTAATGTACCAGCAACTGTAACATTAGTTGGTAAACCGATTGTTACAGTATTACCAGCTGCAGAAGTTTCAATTTCATTTGTTGTTCCAGCGATTGTAAGTGTTTCACTATCTAGTATTGATATTGTTCCAGTATCACCAGATATATCTACGTCAATTGCTGACACAGCAGTATTTAATGCAGTAACCGCTTCTATAACATCAGTTGCTGATGCGATAGTTCCAGATGCTCCAGTAATACTTGCAATATCTCCAACATCACCAGCAAGTTCGTTGAACTCTGTTCTAAATTGTTCAAATGTATTTGAAGGTATTACACTTCTATCTGCCATCTTTTTCCACCAACTTTATTAGTAAACCTTTAATCTCATGCATTTCAGATTTTAAAGTATTTATTTCCCTTGTTGCATCTCTTAATTCATCTCTTTGAGCAATCATAACTTTTTTTCTATGTATTGCAGCTTGATATGCAGTTTTATTTGTATTGATTACTGCTTTAGAGTGCATATCTCTTACTAAATCATGATTTTCTTTTACTTTGCGATACTCATTCATTATGTTGCCAATGCGATTACTCGCAAGTCCTTTAATCTTGGTGGTTCAGAACTATTAGTTCCTTGCATACGAATCTTAATTGAAAATGCAATAAACTCATCTAAATTATTCGCAGTAAATTCATATTCTTTAAAATCATCAAGTGTAGATGATGGTGTTACAGTATTATCTGATTCACCAGCAGTATTAAAAAAGTTATAACCTAATTCGTCAAAATCAGATGCATCATCTGAACGAAGTATCTTAAACATAAGTTGAACATCTGCACTTGCTAGACGATTTATATCTATAATAACTTTCAATGCAGAAGCAGGATTATCAAGAGAAACTTTTCGTGTAACATATATCGCTTCGTTACTATCACCACTTGATGCTTCTGCACTAACAAAATCAGTAGTTGGGAAAACATCTGAACTACTATCAATATTATTTAATCTATTTGTAAATGCAATCACAGACTTTCTATCTAAATCAATTATCGGTGATAAAGATGGTATATTAGATGCAAAATTTACATCTAAGAAAAATGATTTACTTCCACTAATCTCATTAGTTTCATTTATTGGACTTGCAATTATCTTTGGATTATCAAAGAAAAAGTTTTCATTTAATGCAATAGTTTTTGCATTTGTTGTGGCTTGTAATGCAAAAGATGTTTCTGTACCAGATGGTGATGTTCCAGTAGTAGTCCTAATTTTACTGGTAAGAGAAGTGTCTGGAAATTCTATTGTTGGTAAGAATACATCACCACCATCCATTTGTGCATTTTCAGTTGCAACCACAGCGTTACCACCTTGATTTGATGAACCAGTTGCATTTGTGGTTGTTGTAACAACATAGTTATCAATACCTATATTTGATAATGATGTATGAGTTGTATTAATCTCAGTCAAAGGTATTTTATTAATTTGATAAAGTTCGACAGTAGCACCGTTTGCGTGTGCAGCTGCACTTGTTCCATCTTGAGCTCTAGTCAAACTATTAATATTATTACTTGATAATGTACCGAATAAAATCTCATTGTCAATCTTTACATAACACCTTGAAGAGTCATTACTTGCTTCAAATCCAGTATTAGAGGTAAGTGTTAAATTTATACCAGCTGCGTTTGTTATTGCACCATTAAGTGTTGTTGATATACCAGAATTTGCACCACTAATAGTAACATTATTATTTCCAGAATACATATGATGGTCACTATGAGTAATTTGAACAGTATTTGCACCGTTGATTGTTCTTACTGGGTCAACACCTAAAGTTTTTGACGGCACAACACCATTAGTTAATGTCAATGTTCCAGTAGAACTAGTATTAAAATCTGCACGATATAAAGTAAATTTTAAATCCTCATATTGATAAGAATTCCAAGTCGTATTATTTTGTGATTTAAATAATACACCAAGATGAGGTTGTTTTGAAACCATTCTTGTTCCACCAATATCTATTTCACCCATTCTTGAAATCCATGCAAAATAACTTTCACAAGGAGTAAATAATACAACACAAGTTTCTACACCATCTTTAATATAAACTGGTGAGTCAAATCTAAATGTTGTCGGTACACTTGCATCAGCAGATAAATTAACATTACTAATTTTTTTACCAGTTGAATTTTGGTCACTTCTAGCAGCAGTTGCAACGGTTAATTGAGTATCAGATGTAATCGCAGTAACAGTTGTAATAAGTGCGTTTGCATCATACCCTTCTTGATTTGGTATACCAGATGTTTGAGTTCCAGCTTCACTAATTGTGATTGTATCACCCACACGAAGATTATGTTTACCAGTTAAGAAATCTGTATTAGTTCCAGTAACAGTAGTTGAATTTGCATTAATAGAAACTGTGCCATCCATATATGGATTTAAATGTTTACCAGCAAATGGTAATTGTTTGACAGTTGGGAATCCATTTACAACTTCTCTTATTTGTCCTAATACTGGAATAATTGCATCTTTTCTTTGAAAGAATACATCTAGCTTTGTAATAAATTCACCACCTATAGTTTCAAGTGTAAAGGTTTGTGCAAGTGGGTCACCACTTGGCGCACTTCCAGCACCACTTTCACCATCACCATTATCATTACTACTAAAATCTGCAAGAACTCTTTGTCTTACTGCTGTAACATTTGATAGTGTTCTATTTTGAGAAACATTAGTAACTTCTATTCTACCATTTCTAGTTGCAATAATTTCTTCTTGAACAGTTCTTAGAATACCAGTTGATGAAAATAATGCTTGTGCAAAGGTTTCTGGCTCTGGACTTGTTTCATTAGTTGCAGAAGATGTAACTCTAAAAAGTCTCTCACCAGTTCTAAATTTTGGATTACCAGTTACATTTGGGTCTGGTAATTCAAACAGTCCATCTATTCTACCATTACCATCAGTAAATGTACTGGTTGCACCTTTTACGTTTTGTTGATGTCCAGTAACACCACTTGATGATGTTATGGTAACAAAACTTGTAATATTTTGTTTATCAAAAAATGGATAAACTCTTGTGTTAGGTTTCATACCAGTTATAGTAAACGTAATATTTTTAGCTCTCATGAAAGGTATGAGTGCAGTTGAACGAATCTTATCACCTAAAGATTCTCTATCAATCTGTGCAACAACCCTTGTGTTAACACCTTGCCTTCTTTGCCTTCTAGTATTTGTTGTAACTGTTCTTTCAATTAGTTGTTGACCAGTATTAACTTGATTTCTTCTAGTTGAAGAACCAGACCATTGAGTTTGCCATGCGTTCCAGATAGTTCCCATTGCATTACCTACTTGAGCAACTAATTGGTCAAAGTTACCTTCTTGATTTATTATCAAATCTGGAAGTCTATTTACTTCAAACCACTCATCACCAGATGGGTCAAGAACACAAACACCAGCCCATGAGAATGTTAATACTGGATTAAGATTTTCAACTCTTGTCGCATATGGTTGTTGTACTGTAACAATATCAGTATAAGGTAATGTAACTAAATCACCAGTCTTTTGATATCCATCTGTAGTTCTCTCGGTATCAGTAGTATTTTGTTCGATAAGGTCAATACCTTTCATAAAATACTTTGGTCTTAATTCTTTCTCTTCATAGTCTATAGAGTTTCTATAATCTTCATTTTTGACATCACCGACTGAATGACCAGTAAAATTATCTACCACAAATCCAGATTTAAATCTATCAAGACCATTTTCGTCTTGTATCTGAAAAGATTGTGCTTCTTTTTCTAATAGATTTAAAACTGTATAATATTCCACAGTATTAATTCTTCTTTCAAGGTCACCAATATCTGACATTGTATATCTACGATTATTAGATTTTTCAAAAACAACATCATTAATATCTAATACATAAGCAGGACTTTGAATTTCTGCAAGTAACATAGCTTTTTCTATTGGTTTTGGTCTTTCTGGATTTTCTGCATCTGCACCACTAATAACTTTAAAATCACCATTTTCAACTAAGAAGATAGAATCTTTTCTTCCTAAGAAAAAATCAAAATCATATTGGAAATTAGAATTATCTTTTAGAATATTAATTGTAGATGAACCAGTTCCAGTAAACTTTCTATTCTCAAAGTCAAATGAGAAGGATGTAACTTGGTGCGTAGTTTGACCTTGAATTGATGTGGTTGATGTTGTTGCATCTTTTACTCTTGGTCTAAAGTCAATACTATCTCTTAAATCAAACTCACCAGATGGTTCTCTAACTTCTGGGTCAACTCTAGTTGCAGTATAAACTGGTATCTCTTTATAGTCTACTGCACTATAAGAATCTACTGTAAAGAAATCACCAGTACCATGTTCAAAATAATCTACTACAACAAGTAATTTTCCTACTGGTACTGGTTTACCAGCTTTTCTGATTATTCTTGCAATGTCATAAAAGTTATCTCTCTGTCCAGTATCTAATGTAAATCTATCTGTAATATTTTTTGAACCAGCAGTAAATGTTCCCAGAGTGGCAGTTGCAGCTGATGATGCACCAGTAATAGTTTCATTTGCAGTAAAGTCTTTATTATTAGTTGTAATAAAAGTTATAGGACTTGTTGGATTAACTATCGTTGCAGTTGTACCACTTGTACCCCCAGTAATCTTCTCACCTTTAGTAAACGTACCACTAATACCAGTTAAACTAAATTGAGGTAAAACTGGATTAGTTCCAGTATCTTCAGAGTCAAATACTCCATGTAATTTAAATGCATCTGCACGACCAATTGATATTTCTTTATGTTGAGATGCAGTTCCAACTTCTGCACCAGCAGAGGAATTTGCATCAACAAGAACTATATGTGCAGCTTGTTTAGTTTTTGTTTTTTCATTTGTAGATGTTCTTGTAAGTGTTGCAGTAACTTTAACTTTTGCACCGTTGCCAAAAACAGCTGCATTTGTTATTGATAATGAATTAGTTCCTACTCCAGCAAATCCAGTAGTAGTTGTTGCACTTAGATTAATACTATCACCAGCAGGAGCAGTAGTACTACTACCACCAATTGAAGAACCAGCAGTTAATTTAGTAACAATATAATCTGTATTTGACTTTGCAGAAAAACTTTCATTTGCACTTGCAGTTAAATTGATAACCCCACCAGATGTTGTTGTGGTAACAAACTGCCTTCTAAATGTCACAGTAGAATCTGAAACACCATTATTATTATCAGTCTTTAAAGTTTTAATTCTTTTCTTTCTTAGTTTTCTAAGAAGTAAATTCTTTTGTTGGTCACGAAGTTGATTTCTTTTTCTTATAATTGGAACAGTTGTAACAGCTGTTGCAGAGTTACTTGCAAGAACTATTGTTGTGTCATTTGTTATTGTATTAACTTTTGCAGTCAAATCTGCACCACCAGCACCAGCACCAGAAACAGTAACGAAATCTCCAACTTTTAAATCAGTAACAAATGATGTACCAAATCCAGTTACGTTTGCATTTGAACCATTCATAGTTACTGAACCACTTAGAGTTGTTGATTGGTCTAAAACTGCATCAGCTGTAAAATCAGCAGTTGTGTTTGGTGAGTCCATGAAGAAACCTTTTACATCAGTAAAGTTTCTAAGAGTTATTCCGTTAATTGTTAAATCTGTATTACTTGAATTTTCAATAATTTGGTCTGCAACATTTGAACTTGTTGATATAAGTTTTTCACCAACTACAAAATTACCGACAACATTTATTACTTCAAGATTTGTTGATGCTGAACTTTTGATAAATGCAGTTGCACCAGAAGTAGCACCAGTAATTTTTGCACCATTAACTGCACCACCAGCATTACTACTTGCTGGTGTACCAGATAAAGATAACTTTGTAAACATTCTTATATCAAAAAGATATAAATTGAATTGAGATGTAGTCACAGATGCACTTGTTAATGCATTTACACCAGAACCATCATTTCCAGAAGCGTGTTCAAATGCACGAGCTCTTGCAACACCAATCAAATCACTCATAGTTGAACCTCTGGTAGAAGTTTTTGTACCATGAAGTTCTAATTCTCTGTAAGGTTCTTCAACTTCACCAGAAATAAATGGTGTTAAGTCTGGACTACCAAAAACTTTTTCTACACGAACAAAGTTACCAACTTCAATACCAGTTATAGCTTCATTAAAGTTTTCAGTATTTCTAGGTTTTCTTATATCAATAAAAGTTGGTGTAAGAGTTTCAACCTCATAACCTCGAACATATGCCTTTCCTGGGCTTATTTGAACTGTCATAAACTCTTCTGAAGCGGTATTACCAGTATCAGTTGTACTTCCAGAAGAATATACACCATTGTTAATACCATCATCTAATGTTTCTTTAAAATCAATATCAAAAGGTCTTACTGTATAATTTCCAGATTCATCAAAAGTTCTTCTTGCAAGATTATCTTGGAAAATATTGTATTCTGTTTTATCAACTATACTGTTTATTCTACCATTACTTAAATTTATGAGTTCTATAAAATTTTCATCTGCTGAAGAACCTAGTGGTAGTTTTGAAAGTGTTAATGTAGTTTTAAGTCTATGAGCACCTTTTGCATTTATGTTTGAAGTTCCAGTTGCATTATCAAGTAATGTAGTATCATTTTCTGGAGTTTCTAAAATTTCTCCAACTGTAAGACCAACTCTATAAGATGGTGTATTAGTATACTTATCTAAGATGATTCTTTGTTCATCAACTTTTACAAATTGACCACGAACAAAATATATTCCCTCTTGTATCGCAGCTGATGAACCAATTGCAGTTGCATTTGATGTAAGTAAAGTTGAAGTATTAGAACCAGCACTAACTGAATTTATAACTGCATCTGCAGCTAGACTTTCACCATCAACAAATCTTAATGTTGCACCAGCAGTAGATGCACCAGTACTCGCAGTTGCGTTTGCAGTACTTGTTGCAGTAGTCAAATAATTTACATAAAGAGTTGGTGCATCAGTAGAGGTTGCAGCTTCGACTGCAATTACTCTCGCAGTTATACCACTAATAGAACCAGTAAGAATTGTTCCAACATAAGATGATAGATAAGTTGATATTGCGTTTCCACTAAATGTTGCTTGTAATTTTACTGCATAATATTTGTTTGTAGTAGATATTTGTCCTGGCACAACCATTGAACCTTCTTTAAAGAAGTGTCTACCATTTCTTTCTACTTGATTTTGTAATATGGATTGTAGAGTTGTTAACTCTCTTGCTTGAACAGCAAACCCTGGCCTAAATAAAACTCTATTGAATTTATCGGTAGGGTCAAAATCGTCATAATACGGAGCGACATTTAAATCAGTCTTTTGGGGCATATCTTAAAATTCCACTACAATTTTTATATCTTCTGTTTGGTCAGATGCTCTTGAAATTACTCTTCTGTTTTCAACATAAAGTATTTCCCCAGTATCAGCATCAAATTCTGGTGTTGCATATCCACTTGCAAAAACAACATTGTTTACTGTTTGACTTGCAGTATCAATACTATAACTCGCAGTTGATGTACCACCAGTTATTGCATTGTTTCCAGAAAATGCAGTAAGGTTACTGTTTGCATCCAATCCATAAGTTGCGTATCCCTCTTGACAGTAATATAATATTTTATTTGTTGCATCCCATTCTACTACTCTTCCTCTTGCACCAGTTGTTGTTTGAGTAATTTGTTCATCTATTTGATAATTAGTTGTGATTGTTCCACTAATCTTTACTGCTTTCGTTAATCTTGCAGTACTCGCTGTAAACGCACTTCCACTTGAAGTAGGATTTTTAACAATACCTACTCTTCTGAAATCATTTACTTGAGTTGCATCTGCATCAGCTGGTTCAAACTTTCCTTGAACCATAACAAAATGTCCACCTAATTCTTCTATATCATCATCACCATGTCCATTTAATGGTGCAATGATTGGTGTAATTGCACCAGCAGTAGCTGCGTTCCATTGCGTAAGAGTAGAACCAGAAATTGCAGAAGATAATCCACTATCTGTAAATATTCCACCAGATGCAAGGTTTACAGTCGCAAAACTATATCCACTACCAGCTGCGTGAAGATATGTATTTGTTGCATTATTAGAACCTAATTCAGTAATTTGTCCACCACTTACAACAAGAGCAACAACTCCACCAGTACCATCACCTCTAACAGATGTAAAATAAGTACCATTAGGATAACCAGAACCACTATTTGTTACCATAACAACATCTATTCCACGATTATTTGATTCATTTGAATTTACTGTAACAGGCATAAAGTCAGTTGTCAAGAAGTTTTGAACTTCAGATGTTGTCATTTGATACATAAACTTTAAATAATAATTACTATCGTGCCAAAATGGTGCGTTTGAGGTTGAAGTAGGTTCTGAACCAGAAATATTAGTTGCACCAGTTTGTAACTGGTCACCATTGTAAAGAACTTTATACACTTTATTTGCAGTAGTCATAAAGTAAAAAGTTGAATCATATAGATTGGTTGCACCAGAAGAAGATGTAGTTTTTGATGGATAGTTACCAGAGGTTGTTGTTCCAGCAATATCATGTCTATACATATCAAAAGATGCAGAAGTTGAATAATCTCTTCTTGGTATTACCATTTTTATATTTGAAGAACCAACTGCTTTTGCAGCTAACATATCATCAAAGTATAATGATTCTGGTTGAACAGAGTCTACTGGTACTGGAGGCACACTATCTGAAGTTGCACCCTCCGAAGTCCAAGGTTGTGATTTTCCTATAAATACATAATATTTACTTGATGTCAAGTCTGCGAAGAACAAGTCTGCGTTTGACTGTCTAAATTTTTCCGTGATTATTGCGGCCATGGTGTTTTCCTATATTTTTATTTATATGGTGATGTACCAAGCATATTTTCATTCCATGTCTTTTTTAATTCATCCATATCTTTTGCAGCGTCAATTTTTGAATCTGCTGGTAAATCTCTTAGTACTTTTTTCTTATCTGCAATCTCTTTTGCTTTTGTAGTATTACCATCTTCTAAAGCTCTCATATAATTAACATCTTCTAATTCAAGAAGTGGTTTTCTAACCTCACGAATCCTATCTTTAAATAAAGTTTTAGCAGTTGTTAAATCTTCAGAAATTACTTCGCCATTGATAACCCATGCTTCACGAAAATGTCTAAACTGTGGTATTTTTGCAATAGAACTATCAATGGTCTTTCCATTTTTATCTTGTATATAAGTAGTCATATTTTTCTCCTATGCGACCATTTCTACTTTGACATCTTCAGATATTTTCCATGCATTTCTCCATGTTCTTTCTGAAGGTAATTGATTCTTTTTACATATAATCATTCTAGGTTTATTACCTTTGTTCCAATTCCTCCAAACTTTTTCTGGAATATCTTTTTGAATTAAATATTCTATAGCTTGTTCTTCAGTCATTGCATCAATAGGTTTTGTATTATGTAGTAAGTATCCCCTAGTATGTTTTTTAAAATCTGGTTTTGATTCGTCTTTTTTAAGTTCCCAGTAAACTTCTACTGGTGGCAGAATTCCACCTTGTAATGCACACGCTAACCAGTTTGGGTCTGGTATAGTAATCTTCGCTGGTTCATCTGGGTTATCTACATCTTCCCAAACTATTCTATAATCTGATTGAACACCGTCTAAGTTTTCTTTTGCCCAACACAATCTATCCCAAAGATGAGTTCCTTGAAACTCTGGTGTTTTTATTGTCATGCTAAATCTCCTAATACACTAATTGAGCTAGGGTCACTTCCATCTGATACTCCAGTATCCTCATTAAGAACATAAACATCAAATGAGCCTGTAGCCAATGAACCACCTTTAGTAACACCTACTAAAACAGAAGTATTAGTGTTTGCATCAGATGCTGTGTGATGTGCAGCATAATCATCATTAGCCATATTATTGGCTATTGTTATTGTATAATCACCAGTTCCATTATCTGTTAAACCAGAAGTATTAAAACTACCATTTGTAGTTGTTCCTTGATTCATGTTCATCCAAACTTTAGCCAACCCTTGCTGAATACTTGTCTGTGCAGAACCTTCACCTCTAATCGTCAAAGAATTTGCAGAAGCACTCACTATTGGTGTATTACCAAGAGTTATGTTATTAGCTGCAGTAACCCCTTTAATTGTATCTGCTGATATTTGACTCATGCCAAATCTCCTACTACTTGGTGAGTACAATCTGGCCATTCATAATTATACTCACCACCACCATCAGTATAACCAACATCATATCTAAAAGAACTAGTGCCTAAACCGTCATTAATACAAAATACTGGAAAGGAAGAGCCAGTAGTACCTTGTCCACCACCAAATGTGACACTATAATTTGCATTTGCCATGTTATTAACAAAAGGGTGAGTATTATCGCCTGAACCATTATCAGTTAGACTAGATTGATTAAAAGAATCAGCTACTACAGCTGCACCACTATGATGCGACCATTGTTTACACAACCCTTGTACTAAATTTTGAGTAACACTTGTACCACCATCAGACTCATATACAGAATTATTCTTAACTCGTATATCAACTCCAAGAGAACCACCAGTCTTTCGTATTGTATCACCATGAAGATTTGTCGCTGTAATTGTACTCATGTTATACTCCTATGATTCATACATAACATTAACTGTGCCTGCATCAAAACTACCTCCAGAAACTTGCTTGATTCTTACTTGTGTTAAAGTTCCACCTAAAGCAAGGTCACCACCACCGAACATACCATTACTTGTATTATATTTTCCAGAATGAGCAGCAACATAAATGTTTGAACCCATATGTACTATTGTCATAATTGCTGATAAAATATTAGAGCTTCCAATTCCATAAATATAAAAACCAGTATGGTCACTACTTCCACCACTTCCATAATGAGAAGTAGAAGCATAACCAGTAACTGCAAAACCACTACTTGTACCAAGTTGTACTAAAGCACCAGTATCAGAACTAGCTGAACTAACTCCTCTAAATATTACAGTAATTCGTTTTGCAGTTGATGGAATACCAGTAAAGTCAAATGCTGTTCCAGTTGCTGTTTGAGTAGTTAGTGAAGTTATAATGTTTGATGGAGCATTAGCAAATGCAGTAATACCACCACTACTTATAGTCATAGCATTTGTTCCACCACTATGTTTAATAGTATCAGATTGAATATTAGTTGCGACTATTGTACTCATACTGCTACAAACCTCCCACCACTTTGTACTGTCAATGTTACACCATTTGCAACCGTGACTGGGCCAGCCATTGATGCATTTTGTGTACCAGTAATAGTAACATTACCAGATAGAGTTTGATTGTTTACACGCATTAGTGCATTTAATCCACTTGATGATGTATCACCTATTGCAGTTCCAGAACTGTTGACAAAGTATGCAACTGCACCACTTCCAGAAAATTTTGCATTTGTTACAGCATCATCAGCGATATCTGCTGTTGCGATAGTTCCATCAGCAATTTTAGCTGATGTAACTGAATTCGCACCAAGTGAATTTGAACCTAAAGTGTCTATTGCCATGACTACTCCTTATTAAGATACAGTAGTTCCATTATTTGAAAGAACTGCCCATCCACCAGTTGTATTATAAAGTAAAATAACACTATCACCAACATCATTAAATACAATTGTTGTACCACCAGATAAAGTTGCTGGAGTAAGAGTTGCATTTCCACCATCTGTTACCATTGAGATAGTTTTAATTTGTCCGTTAACTCCATTTGCAAGTGAGAACGCTTGAGCGCCAGTTGTTACAATCGCAGTATGAAGTGTATTAAGTGATAATGCAACTGAAGAACCAGCACCGTTTGCAGTTTCAGTTTCAGCGACAGTTTGTGAACCACTTAATAATACATCTGGAGCAGACCTTGCATTTCCAGCTGGACTTGCTTTTGGTAACATAAAGAAACCACTATCACCAGCAGAGTGAGGTTGTGACATTAGAGTTTGACCATGAGTATTATTTTCACAGTTAAGTCTAATCGCACCTTGATTATTTGTACCACCAGTTGAACGAATTGCAACATGACCAGTTCCCTTTGGAAGTAATGCGAGGTCAACATTAGTTTCACCAGATGCACCAATAAT
>CESW01149685.1_pt1 | contig 17052 bp, 12 predicted proteins | sample 531171 | NCBI WGS metagenome assembly CESW01 (sample SAMEA2621859, study PRJEB7988) | marine metagenome | biome: marine biome (ENVO:00000447); feature: surface water layer (ENVO:00002042); material: "saline water (ENVO:00002010), including plankton (ENVO:xxxxxxxx)" | depth 5 m
CATGGATGAATATGAATAGAGGCAACAGACTTATAAGCGTGACCTCACATGCAACCAAAGCTCGGTCGCTAAAATATTTCGCAAAGCAGCATCCCAATGGGGGACCTACTCATCCTTATGCAAAAAAAGAATGGAAACTAGGTGATATTGTAAGCTCCACAATCACCACTGCCCGTGGAGAAACTATTATTCTTACCCATGACACCAATCTTCCAAGACCCTATTCCCTTGGCTTTAGAATACAAGGAGTTCAAGGCTTAGCCGAGTTTGACTATTATACCCAGCGGGTTCATATAGAAGGTGTTTCAGAAAAGCACCGTTGGGATGCTGGTTTTGAATGGTTTGATAAATATGACCATCCATTATGGAAACAATATGGGGAAGAAGCATCAAATTCCGGACATGGTGGAATGGATTTTTTCCTAGATCGGGCTTTCATTGAAGGTGTTCGCAGACAAGTGACTCCAATGATTGATGTGTATGATGGCGCGGTGATGCGGGTTATTACTCCTCTATCCGAGCGCTCAATTGCCGAGGGAGGCGCGCCGCAAGAAATACCTGATTTCACCCAAGGTGCTTGGATGCATCGCGCTCCCATATTTGGCCTAAGTGATCTCTAAACTACGAATGCAAGCTATATCACTTGTCATACTTGCAGCAGGTTTAGGCAGCCGATACAAAGGGCAAAAACAAACCGATGGCCTAGGGCCGAGTCAAGAGACATTGCTTGACTATGCAATTTTTGACGGATTAATTGCAGGTTTTACCCAAATTATTTTTGTGGTTCAAGAATCGATGATACCAAATTTTAAAGAACCATTGGAAGTAAGGTGGGGAAGTTTTATGATGAAGTACTATCCCGAAACTAGTCTTGAGTTTGTAGTACAAAAAATGGATGATCTACCATTGGGTTGTGTACGACCAGCAGAACGTACACAACCGTGGGGAACGGCACATGCATTATGGACTGCACGCGAATGTACCCGTAAACCCTTTGCCATGATCAATGCTGATGACTTTTATGGACGCGATGCATTCCTTCAAATAGCCCAGCACTTAAAAAAAGTAGATAATCATTCCTTGAGCGCCTGTATTGTTGGATATCCCATCGTTCAGACACTTTCAGGACATGGCTTCGTTTCTAGAGGTATATGTGATATTGAGGATGGTAGGCTAAGTCGAATCGTTGAACGAACTCATATTGAGACAGATGGAACGTCGATTTGGTACAAAGAAAATGATACCAAATATAATTTAATTGGTACCGAAATTGTTTCTATGAATTTAATGGGATTTAGTTCGGCTATATTCCCATTACTTGAAGATTTACTGGCCAAATTTTTTACCGAACAAATAGAGGTAACGAATCCTCGCCAGTTATCAGCGGAATGCTATATTCCGGAAGCACTTCAATCGTGTATCGAACAAGATGTTTTGGTTCCAGTACTCGAAAGTAATTCCGTCTGGTTTGGTATTACCTATCCTGATGATGGGCCTATTGTACGCAACAGATTACGCAATTTAGTACATAAGGGGGACTATCCAACTCCACTTTGGATGGTATAATAAATGTCTATCCCAGCTAATTCCAAGTAAAATATGTCAATTAAAAAAAATACATCATCGGAGCCAATAAAGATCGTTAGCTCATTCATACCCAAGATATTGTTTCACGAAATTGAAGTGCAACAACTAAGGATTGGACATATTCACGAAAGTTATCTCATTCAATATTCAGGCATTCCAACCTGGATTCTTCAGAGAATTAATATAAAAGTCTTTTCCAAACCAGAACGGGTTGAAAAAAATCACCAAATCCTTATACAATTATTCAAAAAGGAATCTATAAAAACTCTAAAGATTCAACTACCTGAAATAGTACCCTATTCGCCTGAGAGCCTTTATTATTGGGATGCAAACCATCAACCTTGGCGATTGTATACATTTTATAATGAACATGTTTGTTATGAATATTGCCCTTCGCTTGAAATTGCTCGTAATGCAGGCAGAGCTTTTGGTCAGTTTTCAAAAGTACTTAATCAGCAGGATGATAATCAGAGGAATAAGCTAGAGCGTAAACATGATCTAATGAGAAAAGAAAATCTTCGAGAGAATAGTCTACATACAAAAACTAACTTGGCTAACGAATTATTTAAACCTACTCTTGAGGCCTTCCACAGCATCCACCAACGAGCCCACCAACACCACGCAGCATGGGCAAGATACCATGGACCATTACATCTGAGTACCCAGCAAGAATCTCAAAAACTACGATTTGATCTTGTTGCCTGGAACATTAACATAGAAAAATATCTCCCTATATTCTTGTCCATGGAAGATGCTCTTACCAGTGAGGATGGCAGCAGCTTTGCACAATTATCACATAATGATGCCAAGCTCAATAACTTGCTCATTCACCCAGAAAATAAATCTGCGATAATACTAGATCTAGATACCGTGATGCCTGGATCTTTGTTATTTGATTTAGGCGATGGTCTACGAAGCATTGCAACATCCACCAAAGAAGACGAGCTTGATCTGATAGAAGTTTGTATAAATTGGGAGTATTACCAACAGTATCAAGACTCTTTTTTATCCGAAGTTAGTAGCTTCATAACTGAGATAGATCAACGATATATGCCTCTAGCCTGTTCTTATATGACTTTTATCATGGGTCTTCGATTCTATACCGATTATCTCAATGGCAACCGTTATTACTCCTGCAATTATCCAGAGCACAATCTGGTACGAGCACGGAACCAATTCCATCTCTTACATCAGATAATGGAAGAGATGAATGGTTAAATAGTAAGCCTTAATCCACAGATGTTACCAGAAAATAGCGTAAAGTACAGCCGTAATAATTAGTATGGTATAAGCACCAATATTAAAAGATCGGCTTGTTTTGAAAGTTTCCGATGTTGTGATGATAGCTTTTGGATCATCATCATTAGAATTAGTTGTAAGTGAAATTCCTGCAATTATGACAATCGTAAGGATTAAAGTGTAATACATTTGAGTTAAAAATGGTAACTCTAAAGATGGAACCTTCAACAATAATGCAATCACAATAGATGAAAGAACGCCATAAATAGCGGCTTTAGTTGTGGTTTTCTTCCAAAATAACCCCATAATAAAGACAGCCAAAATCCCTGGACTTACCAACCCGGTATACTCTTGGATATACTGAAACATCTGGGGGACGTTGCTTAATTGAGGAGCTACTAAAACAGCAACAACTAGTGCCAAAATAGCAGTTAATCGTCCTACTGTTACGGTTTGTTTATCTGTAGCTTCCGTATTAAAATAAGGCTTGTAAATATCCATAGTGAAAATGGTTGCCACTGAATTAAGCATGGAAGCCAAAGAAGATACAATGGCTGCGGCTAGTGCAGCTACCACCAAACCTTTAAAACCTGGCATCACAAATTGGCTAATTAACCAAGGGTAAGCCTTATCGTTATCAAGTCCACCACCAGTTTTGGAAAAAACTTCTACCACTCCAGGAATTGTATTGGTGCCTTCTGGCTGAGAGAACATAACATAAGCAACAATTCCAGGAATAACGACAATCAATGGAATGATAAGCTTTAAAAATGCAGCAAAAACAATTCCCTTTTGAGACTCCTCTAGAGACTTAGCGGCTAGAGTCCTTTGGATAATGTATTGGTTAAATCCCCAATAATAGAGGTTTGCCACCCACATTCCACCTACTAGCACCGCAATACCTGGAAGATTATTAAACTCAGGATTACTTCGATCTAAGATCATGTGAAATTTATCTCCAGCAACATCATAAATATGATTTATCCCCCGAATTATACCACCATCTGGGGTTACCTGATCTAGTGCAACAAAGGTTGTAATCAAGCCTCCTAAAACCAACAGAACTACTTGGACAACATCGGTCCAAGCCACAGCTGATAAACCACCGTAAATTGAATACGCTGCTGCAATAAGAGCCAAGCCGATAAGGGAAGCCCAAATCAGACTCCCGTCACCTACCCCAAAAATGGTGTCAAGTGCTTTAGCACCCAAGAAAATTACCGTAGTCAGGTTAACAAAAATAAATAACGCAATCCAAAACACCGCCAAAATAGTTTTTAAGGTTGTATTAAATCGTTGTTCAACAAATTCGGGTATGGTATATAATTTTTTTTCGATAAAAATAGGTAATAGAAATTTACCTACAATTAGTAAAGTTACAGCTGCCATCCACTCATAGGTAGCAATGGCTAGACCCACCGCGAAGCCTGAGCCGGACATTCCAATAATTTGTTCCGCCGAAATATTTGCGGCGATTAGAGACGCCCCTATCGCCCACCATGGCAGCGATTTACCAGCTAAAAAATAGTCCTCTGCATTTTTTTGGTGTCCATCTTTGTCGCGTGAAACCCACAGCCCAATCCCTACTATCATCATGATGTAGGCGACAAAAACAATGATATCAATGGTCGCAAATCCGCTCATATATGTATATTTTATTGTGGTTAGTCCAGCGCTTAATAAAAGGAATTATATAAACATTTAGAATACAGAACTTCTTTTTTTAATTTATAGACTAAACTTACTAAAGAAAAATAAATTACGTAATTAATATAATAACGAATAACACACCTAATAAATTAGTATCCTCATGAAAAAAGCACCTTTACTATTGTTCTTAATGGCATTTACCTTGATCGGGTTCTCTTGCGGTGAATCCGAAGCAGATCGTATGGCCAGAGAACAGGCACGAATAGATTCTCTTCGTATCGCTGAACAAGCTGCACTAGAAGCACGGATGAAGGCCGTGGAAGACAGTTTAGCTGCTGTAGAAGCAGCCCAATTGGCTGAAGAAGTCGCAAAAACTTCCTATACATTTGATGAAACTGGTCTATATACTATTCAAATTGGTTCATGGCGTTCAGAAACAAAAGCAAACCAAATTGCTGCTAGATGGGCAAGAAGAGTTACAGCTGCATATGTTGATCAGACAGGTGATGAAACAACAGGCGACGTATGGTTTCGGGTTCGAGTAGGTTATTTCCCAACAATGCAGGATGCCCAAAATTTTGGCACTGAAATGGGTCTTAACTTCTGGGTAACTACTAGAAGCTAAAATTATAATAGCATAGCTTAATAACTATTTGATTATATGCAATACGTTAAATAGTTGATTATTATGGTAAATAATATTTTAGTTGCTTATCTCGCAAGCTATTAGTTAATTAAAGCAACGCTCAAGTAGCGTCTCTCTTGATGAATAGTCAGGGCATTACATCGGAATGATGTGATGCCCTATTTTTTTGAATAACTTATATATGTTATACATAGACATACCCTATACGTACTAATTTTCAGTAAATGATGGGCATATTCATCCTATTGTTTTTCACAAAAGTGAAGATGACTATACGGATGAAAGTAGCGTTCAAATAGAACAATTCGAATTGAGTGAAAGAGGTTTGCTATTTGGGGCTTTTCCTACATTAACACCGTAGACCTCTTCTTATTTTAAATTAAGCAAATGATGTCATTATTTTCTTCACAGATGCAGCGACATAAGCTATGCACCAATAAACTGAAAAGTAATACGATCTTAACCGGCTAAAAACAATTGTGGTTAAAAAAATAATTATTTAACCCGTTTCTTTTAAGTTACTGAACCCTAAAATGTCCTTGGTTTCCGACCTAGACTCCTCTCTTAATACAATAATTGCTTTATAAGTATTGTACCTATTTAAAATGTTTTGAACGTATTGCACTGTTTCAATGCCTCGGGCGTACCCATAACGAGTAAATTCGTAATACTTTGGCTCCATTTTCTTTAACAAGGACTGCGATACATTTACCCATTTATTGGGATCTTTATTATGATCCATGGTAATTCTTCGAGCATCGGCTAAATGTCCAGCCCCAGCATTGTAAGTAGCTAAAGCAAACGACCAGCTCTCCAGCGAGTCCATATAAGAATAATGCTGCATATGCTTAGCTAAAATACGGGCTCCCTCTCGAATATTTATCTCAGGAATAAGAAGTGAATCTGCTGTTAGTTCTGAATATTTTGGAATAACCTGCATAATACCAACCGCCCCAGCCCAACTAACTACTGTTGGATCGAATTTTGACTCTTGTGCTGCTATAGCAGTAAGCATTACCCAATCCAGTCCAAATTCTACCGCCACTTGTTGCATTAAACTGTCATATGGAGATAATGCCACTATTGTTTGTTGATCTCCAATGGGACTAAAGTAATTGGCAACTTGACGACTACCCTCAAAATATTTTTTTCGAAGTACATTAAGAAACTCACTTCGTTTTGGAGTCCCATCTTCATCAACCCACATGTGTTGGGATAAAAAAGTGTTTACCTGATTTTCTAATATAGGAGCATTTGAGCGTACTGCCCATGCAATTTCATCATTTCGCGCGAGAACAGGCCCTTCGACTAGGCCTCGAAGATACTTTTTAGACGCCTGTAAAATTTGGTCATCCGCAACGGTGGCTAGAACTTCACCCCGAGCTAAATCCATAAGTAAGCTTTCAGTGGATCTTTCTTCTTCTATAACATTGATTTCTAATTTCCATCCCGCATCCATTAAGCGATTTAATACTGAATAATGGATACTATTTTTTGAGATCGTAATTGGAATGCCTTCCAGCTCATTAACTTGATAGGGCGTATATCCTAAATCCGATGATACAACAGCTACCTGATTAACTTTATCGTATGATTGTGAAAAATGGACCCATTCTGAGCTTTCTTCATTGATCATTAGATTATCCGCAATGATGTCTCCCTTCCCGTCATTCAACAACTGTATTGGGGATTGTCCGGGCACAGGTATTACTACTTCAACGCTAAGGCCGTGCAATTTGGCAAAAGCCTGAATCAACTCATACTCAAACCCAGCCTGAATACCATGATCTAAAAAGTAACTCCGCGAGCTATATCGAGTGATCATCCTAAGAACGCCATCTTCTCTTATTTGATCAAAGTCTTTAGTTACTGGAGCTGAGAACTCACTAGACGTAGTATTTATGATACCCTCTTCCAGCTTGCCACTACAAGAGAATAACAAAAATGAGACTAAACCCAAGAATAGGATTTGTTTATAGCGTTTTGATATGGTAAGAATAGATGACATTCTATTTAGCCTTAGCAAGAGATATATCGTTACTTTGCTATTTAGGCTTTATTTAAATATACAGAATATTTTTGAATGACGCTCCCTGCTGCAAATTAATGGCTTCAAGACTCTTTAAAATCAACTTATCAGGATTTTTTGGCCCAAGTTAAGAGTATCCCTAGAAATATAACCCCCATCCCAACTAAGGACCATAATAGGGGTACTTCTCCAAAAAGAAAAAATGCGATAATCGATGATAACACAGGCTCAAAAAGAATGAGGGTCGATAATAAGGTAGGTGAAACAAATTTAACCACATAATTAAGACTACCGTGACCTATGATTTGAGGACCCAAGGCTAATGCCACGCCCACCCAAAGTAACGATGGGCTTAGGAGCTGTACTAAAGATAAACTTTCCCCGTTAACTGGCCTAATAATTCCTTTCAAGAGTATCGAGTCATATGCATTTAATACCCCCCAATGTGCCACACCATATAAAGCAAATAAAACAACTAATGCAGCAGCGGCAGCCCATCCATAGACAGGAACAACATATTCTATCCAGCTACTTTCTTGTCTAATACGATTACCTACTAAAAAGTACACGGCAAATATAATCGCTGCTAACACCGCTAAGGCATTACCTAATATAGGATTAGGGTACATACCTTCGGCAGCATGATCACTAAAACCCAAGATTATTGACCCAATAAATGCTATAACTACCCCCACCCAAACAGTCCATTGAAATCGATATTTAAACGCTATTCGCTCTACTAAAATTATAAGTATTGGGTGAATAGTGACTAAAACAGAGGCTGATGCTATGGAAGTAAAATAGATAGAGGTTATCCATGCAATCAAATGAAGGCCGAGACTAATACCAGCAAGAGCCATCCACCAAAATCGTTTCTGATTTAACCTCTTTGGCACTTTTAAAGACTCAATAGCGCCTTTTGTTTTGTTTTTCCTATACAAAAAAAAGAACGGCAACAATACGATAAAAGAAGTCAGGGTTCGTACGACCGCTAACAAAAAAGGAGAACTATCCGATGCAAATCGAACCAATACAGGAGAAAAGCCTATTGCTGATAGACCTATTCCCATGATCAAAAAAACTCTCCACATGGGGATCTCTCGTGTGGTGTTACTGCTTGGCATTTATTTTGACTGCATTACAATTTAAATTAACGCAGCCGGTCCATTGATTTAATAAGTTCTTGATCTTTGCGAATACCCCGTACAGCTAAATACTGTGCCATAAAAGCGGCGATAATTAGGACGATACCTATTGCTTCATCCCACAAATAAGTGCCGATACCTCCAAGAGAAAATAGGATCCCAAAAGATCCACCCAATAACATAACTTGAAACAATTGGGCTATCCGAATAATTTTTATCTGTTGTATCCGATTCGGATATTGAAAAATGGCCCACAAACTAACTACGACAGAAAGCACAGCAACAACAGTAATCGATATCAATATCCAATCCTGAGGTCCTTCTACTGTTCTTTTAAATAAAGCAGTCGCGAACATACTACAATTAAGTAGAATACTCAAGACCAAGTATACAGTTTGAATACGTTGAATCATATAACTAGTATTTTATTTCAATGCAGGCGAACTCTTGCTTTGACCAAAAAACAAGCGCTGAATAGATTCTTTGCCCCTTTCAATAACACTATATAATACTGGTACCAGTATAAGAGTTAAGAAAGTAGAAAATAATAACCCTACTATTACTGCAATGGCCATAGGACCCCACCAAGCCGCTTGCTCACCTCCCCAATAAATATACTCTCCTAAATGAGTAAAGAACTCTAATGGGTTATTTACAAGTGTGATGAAATCAAAATTGAACCCTATAGCTAATGGCACTAGACCTAAGGTTGTGGTAATAGCGGTGAGTATTACAGGGCGAAAACGCACCTTACCTGCCTGCACCAAAGCTGAGCGTAAATCAAATCCGTCTCGTACTCTCAAAATATCCACATAATCAATTAACACAATAGCATTATTTACAACCACACCAGCTAGAGATATCAGCCCCAAAAAAGCCATTAATCCAAAAGCCATTTGAAAAGTTACCAATCCATAAAATACACCTGCCGTGGACATCACGACCGAGCTCAAAATTATAATTGGCTTTACAATAGAATTAAACTGAGAGACCAAAATAAAGGATATTAAGAATACCGCAATCAAAAAGGCTCTACCTAAAAAAGCGAACGATTCATCCTGTTCTTGCTGCTGCCCAGTCCATTCATAACTATATCCTGGAGGTAAACCATTTAAATATATGAATAACACCTGCTGAGCTTCTGCTAATACTGCGTTGGATTGATAACCAGAACGAACATCCGCACTTACCGTGATAACTCGCTCGGATTCTTTATGCCGTATGCCACCAAACCCATCGCTTATTTCCCAAAAAGCCACTTCCGATAAAGGAATTTGTACCCCTTCATGAAATACTGTAAGATCTGATAGCGTGCTTAAATCGTCACGATATTCTTTTGCCAGACGAACAACTATTTCGTACTCCTCTTTTCCATCTCTAAACTTAGAGGCTTCTACTCCATTAATGGCTTGCCGAATGGTCATACCAATTATGTTGGTATTCAGCTCATAGAGTCCTGCTTTTTCACGATCAACTTCCACCCTTATCTCCGGTCGTGAATCAGGCAAATCTGTTTCGAGACCATCTATTTTAGCAAAGATAGAGTCGGCCTCCAAAGTACTAAGAACGTCATTCGATATTCTTGTTAGCTCTACCATGTCAGGTCCAGAAATCTCCAAATTAATGGGAGGACCTGTTGGGGGTCCATCCTGTGGTTTTTCAATGGTAATATTAGCACCCGCAATAACTCCGCTAAGATCATTTCGAATATATTCCATTGCCTCAAAAATATCACCTTCACGAAGTTCATAGTCCACAAAATTAATAGCTACTGTACCTTTGTGAGTTGAATTACCTCCTCCACCAGCGGGGTCACTTGATATGGCAGCACCTGAAACCGCAAGTATAGTATTTATGTCACTTGCCTGTGGGATATTTTTTACTCTTTCTGCTACCTTATCAACCACAGAACGGGTAAACTCTACATCAGAACCAACTGGCGTTTCAATTTGAACATAGACATCTCGCGGAGGTATGTCCTCGGGGAAGAATTCAGTCCCAGGATTGAAGACTCCCAACACAACAAAACTCATAAGAAGAACAAAAAAAGCAATACCTACTGTTTTTAAACAGTTATTTAATGCCCAAATCAAAGAATTTTCATAGGTATTTATGAACACATTGAGTCCTTCAGCTTGCCACCATTTTCCAGTCGGAGCCAATACATATTTATTTAATAGCCATAAAAATGCCCCCAACACAATAAGCATAGTCCATGTAACAAAACTGCTTGTTACGAGTATAAATAAAACTAAAGCAAGTATACCATATAATATTTTTTTACCCCGTTTGGTCAACTGCGCTTTGTTTGTATCACCATCGATAGTCATGAATAATGCACAAATGACTGGGTTAATAATTAACCCAACAAATAATGAGCTACTCAAGGTAATGATTAATGTTTTTGGTAAGTACCCCATGAACTCACCAACTATACCAGGCCAAAAAATCATTGGGAAAAAAGCCGCCAAAGTAGTGCTGGTTCCCGCAATAATTGGCCCTGCAACCTCTCCTGTCCCTTTTTTTGCCGATTCAAAATTATCGTATCCCTCTTCGAGATATCTAAATATATTTTCCACCACGACGATAGCATTATCCACCAACATTCCTAGAGCTAATATTAATGAGAACAAAACGATCATGTTCATAGTAATGCCAAATGCACTTAGAATGATAAACGACAGGAACATGGAAAGAGGAATAGATATACCTACAAAGGATGCGTTTCGTACACCTAAGAAAAATAACAATACTCCTATAACCAATATAAGTCCAGAAATAATATTATTCTCCAAACTACTTACCATGTTCTTTACATCTTTACTTTGATCGTTGGTAATTTTATAGGTGGTTGTAGGAGGCAATGTTGGTAGCGCCTCGTCTAAAATAGCACTCACCATATCATAGGTCTCAAGTATGTTTTCACCTGTACGTTTTTTCACTCCTAGCGTAATCACAGGAGACGCATCTAAGGTTGAGTATGTTTCTCTCTCCTTGAAACCAAAGGTTACTTTAGCAATATCTCGGAGATAAATGGGTTTATTCCCGTTCACTTTCAACACTACGTCTTCTATCGGAGCAGTCTCTTGATATTGGCCTGGTACACGCAATAAAAAGCTCTTAGTTCCAACCGATATATCTCCACCCGGAATCGTGACATTTTCAGCACTAATTGCACCAATTATATCACCAAAGCTAAGGTTGTAATATTTTAATTTAGCCAAGTCGACATCAACCTGTACTTCCCGTTCCAAGCCTCCTGTAAGATCTACTCCTAGAACCGTGGGAATTGCTTCTATTTTATCCTGTAAATTCTCGGCTATATTCTTTAGAATTTCTAAGTCATAATCTCCCGATAAATTTATTTGCATGATAGGAAACTCACTCAAATTCACTTCTTGTACCAACGGTTCTTCGGCATCTTCTGGAAGCTCTACCTTTGCTAAATCTACTTTCTCACGGACTTTTTCAAGGGCTTCTTCGATATCAATGCCCGTATCGAACTCTAAAACAACACTAGAATAACCTTCGGTCGATGTGGAGGTCATTTTTTTGATTTCAGAAATATTCCCAAGTTCGTCCTCTAATTTTCGGGTAATCAAACTTTCCATGTCCTCGGGTGATACACCTGGATACAAAGTAACGACAAAAATATTAGGTACAGTAATATTTGGAAATGACTCTTTTGGAATAGTGAGGTAAGATAATATTCCCATAATGGCGACTAATGCCACTAGAACCAAAACACTAATTCTGTTATTTATAGCAAAGGTAGTGAGCCAAAATTCTTTCCTATTTTTTGTATTTGTTGTAGACATAATCCTTACATAAATAATTTGTATTAGTCGAGTGCAAATACGGGGTCTGTTGAATTAACCACATTAATTCGAACTCGATCATTCAAAAATGCCGAGCCAATGGTAATGATTTCATCTCCCGGCACCAAACCTCGTTTAATTACAACTTCGGTTTTGAAGGATGGCCCTAGTTCCACTTTTCGTTCAAGTGCAATGTCTTTACCCTCAGAGTTAGTCCCCTTGATATACATCACATACCCATCTCCCTTGGAGTAGACAAATTCTTCACTAACTACTACTGCCTGATTCAGGCTTAGTGTATTAAGTCGTAAATTGGCAATCATATCAACCTTATAATAAGTTTTTCCACTAGGAAGTCGGATATCTATTTTAAAGGTTCGATTCGATGGATCGATACTATTTGCCACGTATACAATATTTCCTGCTAAAGTATCTTGTACTTGTGTATCAAACCATACATCGACCTGATCGCCTAACTCAACTACATTAGCATACCGAGCTGGTACTCCTGCAGAAATCACAAATTGATCGGCACCAATTAATCTTATAGCAGGCATTCCTGGTGCAACCATTTCACCCTCTTCTACAAAAATTGTCTCTACAACTCCAGTAAAAGGCGCGATTATTTCCGTATTCTCGAGATCCACTGCCAATGAGGAAAGAGCTGATTTATTTTGATCATATGCATATTTAGCGTTCAAATAATCAATTTCAGAACCTATATTTTCTTCTTCATAAAGTGTTTGAATTCGCTTCCATGTTGTTTCAGATTGTGCTACCATTGCCTCTAAACGGGCAACCTCTTGGCTTAATTTTGCGTCATCAATTCGTAATATAGTTTGACCTTTTTGCACTTGCTGTCCTTCACTAACGACATGCATAGATACTTTTCCGCTTACTTCAGCAGATAGTTGCACATCGTCTGAGGTTTCGACTGTACCAACTAAACGCAAAAAGCTATTAAATGGCTCTAAAAAGAGTACTTCGGTTTCAACATTCACCATTTTGATCAGCTCTTCTGGTTCGGAACTTTCCATTTCGTTGGAGGAGCAATTATAGAGAGTTAAAGAGAATACTAATACTACAAATAGCATACTCCACCAAGTAAATGAGCTTGGACTTTGAAATACATTCTTAATTGGGTTTCTGAAAGATGAGTTCATGAGTTATTAAGCAGTGATTGTGTTACTGGAATTTTTTAAGTGCTTTATCATAATATCTTGAAAATATATTAGGCTAGCATACATATTATTGGGTTCGAAGTGTCTATAAAAAATTAATCAATAAGGGGTACTCTGCCGATAGCTAAATCATAGCTAGCTTTTGCTAATAAGTAATTAAACACGGTCTGGGCGTAATTTAGTTCAGCTTCCCTTACTTGTAATAATGCTTCGGTCAGTTCGAGCGTCGATCCTAGACCATTATCTAGTCGAATTTGAGTTCTGTTGTAGCCCTCAATAGCTTGCTCAATAGCTTCCTTTCTAGCCTTGGCTATTTGAAAAGACTCATATATTTGTTCTATGGCAGACTGCACTTGGTGTGAGGCATTCTCCTGAGCCTGTAGCTGCTGGAGCAGTAAATCCTTTTTTGAAATTTGTACCCGCTGTAGATTGGATATTCGCTCCCAACCAGAAAATAATGGCATACTTACACGCAAACCAATGGTTTGAAAACGTGCACTATTCTCAAAAAAAGTAGGTGAACCTGGTTCTGCTGCAGACCATTGCAAATTGTAGTTTGCGGTAATAACTGGAAGTAAACGAGCTTTCTCTGCTTGAATTTCTTTATCTTTTAAGTTTAAAGAAGCCTGTAACAGCCGTAAATCACCTCTTTGTTGGCTCAGATCTAGGCCATCACCAACTTGTTGGCTTGGCAATTGGGTCATTCGATCAACTTTTTTAATCCCCGAATTCTCTGGACTAAATGCTTGCTCGCTGTAAATATCAAACTGGTTTAAGTCGCCCTTTAACCCATACTCTAATTGAACAGGAATCCCTATTATCAATGCTAATTCACGCTTAGCTTCCGCTATATCATACTCTGCTTGGATTAGAGATGGCCGTAAATTACTTAATTGAACGTCTAGCCGCATAACATCATAGTCATCCAAAAAACCCAACTCGGCTCTTTTTTTATTTTGAGATAAATTTTCTTCTAGACGACCAATTTGAGCAGCTTGCAAACGTGCAACCTCTTGTCTTATGAGTACTTGGTAGTATGCTTGTCGAGCCTGAGTGACTACATTTTGCGCTGTAGCTCTATAATTTTCAGTTTGAACTGTTCTAAAAATAGTCGCTGTACTAACCCCTACCAATGCTGGACCTTCAAATATATTTTGTTCTACTGTGAAACCACCTTGCCAATTGTTATCTGTTCCAAATGCAATAGGTACCAATTTATTAGGGTCACCATTTGGATCAAATACCGATTCAGGGATAAAATTAACGGGTGTCTCCACATTTCGCGTATAATTCATGGACGTTGAGATATCAGGTAACACATTAGAGTAAGCAATAAACACCAACCGCTCTGCATCTTCAACGGATAAAACTGCACGACGTAAACCTGGATTATTGGCTAGAGCTATCGTCAATATATCCTCTAAATCCCACTGCGTATCGCTGAAATTTTTGTAAACGGATAGAGTGTCAGTCTGTGCATTAACCATGCTGCTGAAAATAGTCCCTAAGAGCACAAACAGACTTAGTAAAGTGAAACTTGAGATTTTCGGGGTCACTGTTGACGTAATTATTCGTTTAATTGAATTCATGAAAAAAATCTATTGTCCTGTTAGTAAAATTGAGCGTGAGTATTTATTCTTTATGAATCAACAGCTATGCCACATCCGAGTGTGTACATGTAAGCATTAAAAAGTTCATTCTCTTGCATCCCTATATGTTCTAAAAGCTTAAAGTGTTCATAGTTTCGATGCATGTGACCTATTGTCAGCACACCATGCGAGGTTGACCAAAATAAAAGGGCAAGTTGTTCGGCAGGGAAATCATTCTTTATTGAACCGTCATGACTCGCTCTTTGTATGGCCTCAACCACTAGCCGGAAACCCTCTTGTCTATTTTTTATACATAGTTCTAAATAATCACTTTCACCATCGATCTCAGAGGAACTAAGATTATCCAAAAATTTCATTGAACTGCAATACTGAGAATGATCTTTCACATAATTTAAGTAACGCTCTCCCAATTCTCGAACCAACAAAAGCCCTTTTCTCTTTGATTCGAGTACTTCCTTGAATGATTCATTAAGCAGATGAGTTGGCCGGTAACAGATGCCTAATACCAAATCATTCTTATTTTGAAAGTACTGATAAAGTGAACCCTTATTTACCTCCGCTTTCTCTGCAGCATCTTCCACACTTAAATGATCTAAACCCTTCTCTAAAAGAATAAATTCAGCAGCATCTAGCAAGTTACTACGCTTTCGCTCTTTCTCTCGAACTCTACGTTCTGTAACTCCCATAAGGAAAATAATTAATAAAACAGGATTTTTAAATATGTTGATAGATCATCTTCCGACTGCACAAAATCTAATATGTATGAACAACTAACTGAAGTATAACCTGTATGCATATTATTTTGTTATGATGTATAGATTTAAAGGATATACTCAACTAAAAAATGAACACGTGTCAATAAATAACCTAGATTTAAAAAATACGAACTTTCTAAAGTGGGTCAAATAATATTTTCAAGTTTTTTTTGAACTCAACAATTAATACTAGAAATTTAGCGGTCTTTATTTCATTCGTTTATGATATGACTTTATTTCACCATGCAACTACCCGCCAAGCTGAGCAAAAAGGTTAAAAGATCTACCTTAAAATAATTATTTGAATGGCCAACTATGATTTTGAAAAAATATATCCCCGATGTCCTACTCATTTTTATCGCTATCATTTGGGCATTGAATTTCAGCGTAGTCAAGGTAAGTCTTCAGGAAATCGATGCATTAAGTTTTAACGCCTTGCGATATATATTGGCTGCAGTATTACTTGGGTACACCGCACGAACTAGGGGGTATTCCTTAAAAGTTGACCGTGAGGATTTTTGGCCTCTAGTTGGTATCGCCTTAGTAGGCAATGTGTTGTATCAACTATTCTTTATAATTGGTGTCGATTATACCTATTCTGCTAATTCTGCAGTTATTCTAGGTACTATTCCAGTTTGGGTAGCTCTACTATCTCACTTATTCACTGATGAAAAATTAACTCGCTATAAGGCTATTGGAATTGGTCTAGCTTTCACTGGCATTGTACTCATTGTAACAGGATCAAAAGCAGGTATTTCAATCGCTTCAAAGACTTTTTTAGGTGACTTGATCATCTTATGTGCGGCTATTTCCTGGGGCATTTACACTATTATGGCTAAGCGTTATCTCAAGAAATATCCCAGCATACAATTCACGGGGGTTATGTCTCTGATTGGAATGGTTTTTTTATTTATTATTGGACTACCCAGCCTGACACAAGTTAATTGGGCAGGCGTTTCACTGAAAGGTTGGGGAGGACTCTTTTTTAGCGGGCTACTCTCCATCGGCTTGGCTTACTTAATTTGGAATGATAGTGTATCTAAGATTGGGGCTGTACGTACAGCCGCTTACCAGAACTTAGTTCCTGTACTTGGTTTGTTATTTGGGGTTATATTGTTACAAGAAGCTTTAACCCCACAACAATATTCTGGCTCCACATTGGTTATTATTGGCATTATTTTTTCGCGATTTTAATTGTACGTACTTCTATCTAAGTTGTATATTAAAAATAAGTTCTACTGATAAAAGTTCTGTATGCATTCATTATATAATCACGTTTCAAAGCTCTCATTTATTTGGCAGTTGTTTTTGGTGTACATCTTGGGTATCGTCATCTTTTCCGATATTACATATGCTCAAAATAATAGTGAACAAAATCGCATAAACTACAGA